>Ga0233435_1000322_pt1 | contig 58960 bp, 61 predicted proteins | sample SI_122_August201_3_FD_182735 | JGI IMG/M metagenome (GOLD analysis project Ga0233435, IMG submission 182735) | Seawater microbial communities from Saanich Inlet, British Columbia, Canada - SI_122_August2016_135_MG | ecosystem: Environmental > Aquatic > Marine > Inlet | place: Canada: British...
AATAGCAAGGTCCAACTGGCCAAACGACGAGCAAGAGGCTATCGTAATATTAATAATTTTATCAATATGATTTACTTTCTTTGTGGTAAGTTAAAATTCGACTACCCACTACTAATCACATAGAGCCGTTATTTATCACTATAATGCGCTGGTAAAAAGGGACGTATAGAACTGTCAGTAACGCCTGATGCACACCCGGGTGGAGAAGCAAGTGTTAAGTGGCATATCGAACAAGGTAAGGCTGCTTTTGAGCTTTTTTTGGCGCAGCACCTCTGGGCTTTTTGGTCATCTGAAGGAACGGCTATTAACGCTACTTGAAAGATCGTGGGCGATGCTAGTTTTGCATGGGGCGCGGTGGTTAGTCAGGTCTTGCATAATAGACTGCATATTTTCGATGCTGATAAAGCGCAGAGCATACACTGTCCTTTTTAGGTAAAAGATACCAGCCCCCCTGTTTTTTTCGGGATGATGGACTTTCTGATTTAATCGGCTTTAAATCATCCAAGTGGCATGCCGATGATGCTGTAGGTGATATGTTCAGCATATTAGAAAATATTGCGGAGCATGGACCCGAGGGCAGCATGGTAACTATAATTATGGATGCTGAGATTATCTGGACCTATTTCCCAGAAAATGGTTACCATTTTTTGTCTGCTTTTTATAAGCGTTTAGCGGAACATCTGAATATAGAACTAACCACTTTCTCAGAGTGTTTAGCGGCAAAAGTGGAAGTCAAGCAGTTAGAAAAATTGATAGCTGGAGGTTCGGTGATTATAACCCTGACCAGGTGGTGAGTAGTTTTGAAAAGCAATTTCGTTTGAATTTAAGTGATCTATATCACTTGCTAGGTGAACATGCACCCGCTTATTTATCCTTGTCGTTCACACAAGGTTCTGGTGAGCCCGTGATGGGTGGTACTAAGCATAAAGGAACAGATTAAAGAATGCTAGAGCAGGAAGAAGATTTATTAGCGCAACGCCGTGCCGGAGTGCTATTGCATATTACCTCATTACCTAATGACCATGGCTCGGGAAATTTGGGTAAAGAGGCTTATAACTTTGTCAATTTCCTGCATACCGCAGGTATTAAAGTTTGGCAAACGCTGCCTTTAGGCGTGCCGCATGGCGATGGTTCTCCTTATCAGTGCCTATCAGCCCATGCAGGTAATCCAGCACTGATTTGTCTGGAAGAATTAAAACAGAAAGGCTGGTTACAAGAAGCAGAGCAATACGATATTTGTGAGGCTGGCGATGATTGTGGTCGAGACCGTCTAATTGCGAAAGCGCATACCGGATTTGAAAACTTGGCGAGTGCTGAAGAACAACAGGCATACTTAAATTTTTGTACCGATAAATCGAGCTGGTTAGACGATTATGCCTTATTTTATGCGCTGCATAATGAAAGGTCCCAGCAATGCTGGAACCAATGGCCTAGTCCTTTAAAAGAACGTAAGCCTGCCGCGCTTAAAGCCGCTCGTAAAAGAATGGCATCGGCAATTGAGATGATCAAGTTTGAGCAGTTTCTTTTTTTCCGGCAATGGATGGCACTTAAAGAGTATGCCAATAGCAAAAATGTTTTGTTATTTGGTGATATCCCAATCTTTGTTTCCTATGATAGCGCCGATGTTTGGGCAAACCGTAAAGTCTTCAAACTAGATGAAAGAGGTGAAATGTCTGTTGTTGCTGGTGTGCCACCTGATTACTTTTCTGTGACTGGCCAGCGCTGGGGAAATCCGCATTACGACTGGCCTTACTTAATAAGAAGCAAATTTTCCTGGTGGAATGCACGTCTGCGTAGCCAATTAGAAATGTTCGATATATTACGCATCGATCATTTCAGAGGGTTTGAAGCAGCATGGGAAATCCCGGCTGATGAAGATACCGCAATCAACGGTGAATGGGTTAAAGCTCCTGGAAAATCTCTATTAGCGGCACTGCAAAAGGAATTTGGTAAGATTCCTCTTGTTGCTGAAGATTTAGGTATTATTACAGCAGAAGTTGATGAACTTAGAATGGACTTTAATCTTCCAGGAATGAAAGTTCTGCAATTTGCCTTTGGTGATGATGATACCAATCCCTACTTGCCGCATAATTATGATCAGAACTGCGTTGTCTATACCGGAACACATGATAATGATACAACAGTAGGCTGGTATAATTGTTTAAATGATCATGAGAAGCATCGCGTATACAGTTATTTAGGCCACCCCCAGGCTACTATGCCATATTTATTGATCGGTACAGCATTTTCCTCGGTGGCTAATCTTGCAATTGTGCCTATGCAGGATATTTTAGAATTAGGCGGTGAACACAGAATGAATATCCCTGGAACTGTCGAAGGAAACTGGAAATGGCAATTCTCCTGGGAACAACTGAAAGAAGGCCAGTTAGGAAAGCTATCTAACCTGGTAAGAATGTTCACCCGTTAGGCTTACTGTTTTAATTATTGTAGGGCGGACTTCAGTCCGCTACTCTAAATGTCCAGATTTAACTATAAAGACTTCAATAAACGGATGAAGATTAAATCAATAAATTTTTTAAGCTCTTCATGTTGCTTTATGTTAACACTTGATATTAGCTAATCTGCATTTGACCATAGCGGACTAAAGTCCGCTCTACATAAACTATCACATGAATTACTCCACAATCGAAGCCTTTGTTGGCAATACACCCTTAGTTAAATTACAGCGCTTAATCAAGTCTGGCTCTAATACTGTTTTAGTAAAACTGGAAGGTAATAACCCCGCCGGTTCGGTAAAAGATCGCCCGGCAATCAGCATGATTCAACATGCAGAAGCACGAGGGGAAATCAAACCAGGCGACCGATTAATCGAAGCAACCAGCGGCAATACTGGTATTGCTTTAGCGATGGCAGCCGCTATTAAAGGTTATCAATTAACCTTGATCATGCCGGATAATATGAGCGCTGAGCGCCGGGCGTCGATGATAGCCTATGGTGCTGAAATTATTTCTACGCCTGCAGCAGGCAGTATGGAAGGCGCAATAGATTTAGCCAGAAAAATGGAAGCAGACGGAAAAGGGCGCATATTAGATCAATTCGCCAACTCTGATAATCCCCTGGCCCATTATGAAGGAACGGGGCCTGAGATATGGCGAGATACCCAAGGTGAAATTACCCATTTTGTCAGTGCTATGGGTACGACCGGTACTATTATGGGGACTTCAAGATATTTAAAAGAACAAAATCCCAATATTCAGATTGTCGGCGTGCAACCGGCTGATGGTGCAAAAATTCCTGGTATACGCTGTTGGCCACAAGAATACTTACCTAAAATTTATCAGGCATCAAGAATTGATATAACTATGAATGTAGATCAACAGTTGGCTGAACAAACCATGCGTGATTTAGCCAGCAAAGAAGGTATTTTTGCCGGCGTGTCATCAGGTGGTGCCGTCGCCGTAGCACTAAAGCTTGCACAGCAAGTAGAAAATGCGACCATAGTGACTATTATTTGTGACCGTGGTGATAGATACTTATCTACAGGCGTTTATCCTGGTTAGCAATATGATTGAAACCGATCGAATTATCAGTGCCAGCAGTCAAGTTGACGAAGAACGACAAGACCGTGCCATCAGGCCGAAAACGCTACAGGATTATATTGGTCAAGAGGCGTTATGTGATCAGATGGAAGTCTTTATTCAGGCCTCGGTCGCACGTAAAGAAGCGCTGGATCATGTCTTGATTTTTGGCCCGCCAGGGCTTGGAAAAACCACATTGGCAAACATTATCGCTAATGAAATGAATGTCAATCTGCGTCAGACTTCAGGACCTATAATAGATAAAGCAGGAGATTTAGCCGCTTTATTAACCAATCTGGAAGCGCACGATGTTCTTTTTATCGATGAAATTCATCGCTTAAGTCCTGTTGTCGAAGAAATCCTCTATCCGGCGATGGAAGATTATCAAATCGATATCATGATTGGGGAAGGGCCGTCGGCCAGGTCAATCAAACTGGATTTACCACCTTTTACTTTAGTGGGCGCGACCACCCGGGCCGGGCTTCTAACATCTCCCTTACGAGATCGATTCGGTATTATTCAAAGACTTGAGTTTTATACGGTCGATGAATTGATGCTTATTGTTACTCGATCGGCACAGGTATTAGGTATACAGATTGATAACAGTGGTGCCCATGAAATTGCTAAACGTTCCCGCGGTACCCCGCGTATTACCAACCGCTTACTCAGGCGGGTTCGTGACTATGCGGAGGTGAAGGGCGATGGTACTATTAATCAAGGCGTCGCTCAACAGGCATTAAGCATGCTAAAAGTGGATCATTGTGGCTTTGACCAATTAGATAGGCGCTTATTAAAAACCATTATCGATAATTTCGATGGCGGCCCGGTTGGTCTGGATACTCTGGCTGCCGCAATTAGTGAGGAGCGGGGTACGATAGAAGATGTGCTGGAACCTTATATGATTCAGCAGGGCTTTATCATGCGCACGCCGAGAGGACGTGTGGTTACAGGAAAAACCTATCAACACTTTGGCTTACAAATACCTAATTCCGATGCGGTAAAAAATGTAGATATTTCTACTGATTGATGCCGAGGACTCAAACTCAGGACTGCTTACCTTGAAGGGGTCTCAGCCTAATTCAATCGTTGTAATGGCAAATATTTTCTCATCATCCAGACTGGGGTGAGCTTTTAAGTACATCCGGCCGGTGCAAAAAACTTCCTGCATTTTCTGCTGCTCAACCAGACGTTTGGCTGCTGGGTTAATATTGGTAATATCCACAAATACTGACTCACCAATAATACCTTGTTGCAAACTGTTTAATAAGTGCTTGGCAATTTCAAAACTATCGGCAAATAAGGGGCCAATTTTATGGCCTTCTATGCATTGCCGGCGTACCGCGTAACCCATCAATTGCCCCTGCTTAACAAAAGCGATAGCCTGTGAATCCGCTTGTTCGATCCATGCGCTTAAAAATGTATCGCGTGGTGCGGGAAAGCAGAGGCGATCATAGGCTGCCAGATCAGCGAAGTTAATTTCGGATACGGCAACGATTGTATTTTGATCGAACTTAGCCTCTCGCGCCAAACCCTGATAGCGCATATTATGATAAGCCACTCGATAGCCGATACGCTCATAAATACAAATATTTTTTATCACACCATCGATACCGGCATTACGCAGAGCAACATAACGCAAGCTTTCCTGAGTTAATTGCAAGCCGTATCCCTGTCCACGAAAATCAGGGTGGACGATATATAAGCCGCAAACAGCAAAGTGCGGGTCATAACAGATAGCACTGCCTATACCGCGATGATCTGGTAATCTAGCTCACCGATAAAAAAGCCATTCGGATCGGCTTGGTAAAATGTTTCTGCGTCGTGCAACCCTGGATTCCAGCTTTCCTGTTGTGTCCAGGCGAGTGCAATTTGCAACTCATCCGCCTGCATGCGCCGGATATGATATTGTTGTTTCATGTATGAGTTTCCTTGGCTACATAACTACATCAGGATGCTGCTGATAACAGTGCTGGGAGATTTTCTGCCGGGTACAGATCCATATATCCGGGGAAACCGCCAGATAATCTAGAAACCTGTGTATGACTTCAGCCCTGCCAGGGTGCCCGCTGATCCGGGTATGCAGAGCAACAGTTTTCATTTTAAGCGCTTTTTTACCTTCGCGATATAAGCAGCGCACTGTGTTGATTAAATAATTTTCCGAGCCCGTATTACCCTGCAAGATATTTTGCTCTGCACCTTCCTCAATATTAATCACAAAATTAATGGCCAGGCGTTCAGTATTTGGCCATTGTGGATGAGGCGGTGTTTTACCATAGCCAATCAGGTCAGGTTGAATATCAGCCGTTATTAGAGCCACCGAGTAGGGTGCGTTATACGCACCCATGCGAAAAGGTGTGCCTGTAATGTAAAACACATTCTACGCATATAAATAATAACAAGCGGCAGTGGCTGCAATAATACCTACCAGATCTGCTGTTAATCCTGCAGCTAAAGCATGACGAATTTGCCTCACCTGTACAGAGCCAAAGTAGACTGCGAGCACATAAAAAGTAGTTTCGGTTGAGCCTTGCAGAGTACTGACTAAATAACCGACATAGCTATCGGGTCCAATGGCTGGATCTTGCAGCGTCGCGGCGACTACCCCGTAAGCGCCTGAGCCTGATAAAGGTCTTAATAAAGCCATCGGTAATGCTTCTGCCGGAAAGCCGACTAGCGATGTAACGCTACCCACAGCGCCGATCATTACCTGCATGGCACCACTTTCGCGAAACATGGCAATCGCGACTAAAATAGCAATTAAGTAGGGAATGATTTTAATCGCAACATTAAAGCCATCTTTCGCCCCTTCGACAAAGACTTCGTAGACACGTACTCCTCGAGATGCTCCAAAACTCAGCAAGGAGACGACAAATAGCGGAATTATCCACGAACCGATGCTGCGCCCATAGACGATTGCCAGGGGGACAAAAGCAATGATACACAGCAATGTTAAGTATGAAACCCAGGCCGGATAGGCTGTTGAAGGCGCTGCGGGTAAATCCTGCTGTGGCTCTTGAGTAAGCAGGTTTGCAGTTTCTGAATCTGTATTGGGGGTAGTCTGGCTTGCATCAACCTTAAAAAAGCGCTGATAAAATTTTGCAGCCATTATTGCCGTAGCGGTTGAACACAAGGTCGCAAATAAGGTGGTGGAAATAATGCCGGCAGGGTCAGCTGAACCAGCTGATGCGCGCAATGCGATTACGCCGGTAGGCAGTAAAGTGACGCTTGAGGTGTTAATTGCCAGAAACAAAACCATAGCATTACTGGCCGTCCCTTTCACTGGGTTGAGTTTGTCCAGTTCCTGCATGGCACGAATACCAAAAGGAGTAGCTGCATTGCCTAGACCCAGTGCGTTGGCAGACATATTCATAATCATCGCGCCCATGGCAGGGTGATCTTCGGGTACATCCGGAAATAAGCGTACCATTAAGGGGCGCAATAAGCGGGCTATGATTTGTAGCAATCCACCTGCTTCGGCAACTTTCATTAGGCCAAGGAAAAAGGCCATGACACCCACCAGCCCTATTGCCAGTTCTACCGAGCTTTTACTGGCTTCAATCAACGCTGTCGTTAATGCCTGCATCGGGGCGATATCATCAGCCGTTGCAGGTATCCAGGTCAGTTGATGGTAGGCAGTGGTGAAAAAGGCAATCAAAATAATTACCAGAAAAATAATATTCATAGCTGAACAATACTCTTAATCATATTAACAGGCTCTATTTCTTACTTATCTGTACTGCCAAAAGACATCACTAAAATGACTAATATGATGATTAGCAGAATCGGCCAAAAATAAGGAGCAAGGAAAAAAATGCCCAGCAGAATAAGGACTAGTCCGCCGATAAATATAAACATACCGACACCCAGAAAGGCAAGAATGATGAGTATCACGGAAAATAACAGGGCAATGATCAATGTTGGCAGCGCTGCCAGGCGTATTAAAGGATCGGCTACCTGTTCGCCATTGATAATCAGGCTAAATTGACCCACGCCTGGATGGAAATAATAAACAAGTGCGGAGATCAGTACACTGATGATTATAATTTTTCCAACGAAATGTGATTTTTGTGCTTGTCGCATGAAGTTTAAACTCCTGTGAGATTAAGGTATCAGTTTATTCTGATTTAAAATAAATTAATGCTGATGCGTAGCAGAGGCATCAGGATGTAAAGTACAGATATGTTCGGTGGTTCCCTGTTCCATTTGCAAGGTACTGTGCTGGATAGAGAAGCGTATTTTCAGCGTAGATATAATATCATCCATAAACTCATCGCCCGGATAACCATCGGGAATAACCAGATGAGCGCTTAAGGCTCCTTCGCTAGTACTAATACCCCAGATATGCAAATCGTGAACATCGACAACGCCAGGACATTTTTTTAAATAGCTTTCTACTTCAGTTACATCTATACCGGCAGGTACAGCACCTAAGGCGAGGCGTAAAGAATCGCGTAATAAGCCCCAGGTACTAATGGCGATAATCATCACGATTAATAAACTAACCACAGGATCCAGCCAGTACCAATCGGTATACATCATTGCCAGACCTGCGATTACAACGCCTAAAGACACGACTGCATCAGCCATCATATGTAAATAGGCCCCGCGAATATTCAAGTCCACTTTACTGCCTTTGACAAATAACCAGGCGGACAGCCCGTTGACGATAATGCCGATACCAGCAACCAGAGTCACAGTGAGACCTGCAACTTCAATTGGTTGCTGGAAGCGCATGATAGCTTCCCAGGATATTGCGCCACAGGCGAGTAACAATATCATGGCATTTGCCAGAGCTGCTAAAATAGACGTACTACGCAAGCCATAGCTATAGAGCGGGCTAGGAGCTCTACGAGAAAGAATGGCAGCTCCCCACGCGAGCACCAGGCCTAAAACGTCTGAAAGATTATGTCCGGCATCAGCCATCAATGCAGTTGAATTGGCAATAAAACCATAGGCGAACTCAACACTGACAAAAATCATATTCAGTATGATGGCAATAACAAAAGCCCGACCATGATTATTTGGGTCGACGTGATGGTGAGAGTGGCCATTATGGTCATGGGTATGAGCATGCGTTTTTTGCGGCTGCTTTTTCTTTGCCATGTTATTATTCCTGAGGGTGTGTGTCAGATTGTACGATAGATCTGACAGATTCTATAAACTATAGTCGGAAATAATTTTAATCTGGATTAGTCACGTTGTAAGGATTTGACCTGCTGGCGCAGGTTTCTGATTTCATCCAGTAGTTCTAGTGCTAGAGCCGTGCCCGCTAAGTTAATCTCTAGGTCGTGTTGCAACCTGACTGCTGTCTGTATGCGGATAATACAGCCTCCTGAAAATTGCCAGTAGCTACTAGTCAACAGGGGTTCCAGCGGTTCGATAATGCCATGCTCTATCATACTGATTATCTGCTCTTCGGATAGTGAACAACAATGACATAATTGATTAAAAGAGACATGGCTGTCTTCTTCGACAATCGCACCGGATAACAAGCGGGTGATTTCATTTTTCATGTTTATACTCCCAGTTTTACGCGTGGATTAAAACTACCGGATTCTTGTTGCAATGCCTGGTATAGGGATTTCTCACGTTCATTGAGTTTATCAGGAAGTATGATTTCCAGAGTGATATAAAAATCTCCGGCAATTTTGGCGGGTATTCCGCGCCCCTTTAGGCGCATACGTTTACCGCTAGAACTAGCAGCCGGAATGGTAAGGTCGACCTTGCCGGCTGGCGTCGGTATTTGTACTTTAGCACCCAGCATCGCTTCCCAGGGAGTAATGGGCAATTCCAATGAGACATCCAGCCCTTTTACTTTGTAGTTGGAATGCGGGTTAAATTCAATTTTTAAATACAGATCTCCTGCTTTACCCTCTGCCGTACCTGGGCTACCTTGCCCTTGTAGACGAATGTTTTGACCTTCTTTGATACCCTTTGGTATTTTAATATTAAGAGTGCGGCTTTTGATTTCAGGACGACCATCTGCACCTAATACACTAGTACGCAGTGTTAGGCTACGAGATGCACCATGATAGGCATCCTCCAGGTCAATAAAAACTTTCGTATGACTATCTTCACCCCGCGTATGTCGAGCTTGATGACTACCCTGAAAGCCTCCTGTCTGTTGGCCAAAAAGGCTGGCAAAGAAATCACTAAAATCTGCTGCATTGGCTTGGTCACCTGTCTGGGTGCCGCCATGAAATTCAAATCCGGCATCCCAGTCTGGAGGTGGTTCAAACCCTGCCTGCCCTGATTTCCAGTTGGCTCCTAGTTGATCATAAGCTGCTCGTTTTTTAGGGTCTTTCAAGACTTCGTAAGCTTCACCCACTTCCTTAAATTTGTCTTCAGCATCTTTTTCTTTACTAACATCAGGGTGATATTTACGCGCTAATTTACGAAAGGCACGCTTAATTTCAACCTGTGTCGCTTCTTTGCCTATACCCATTACTTTGTAATAATCTTTGTATTCCATTATGAATAATCTCTATTATTTTACAGCCCACTAATTATCATACGTCCCAGCAATAGCTGTAATCTATAATCCATACCGTATTATCCGTGTAATACTGCCTACAAACATTGACGGTTCCTTTGACGGTCTTTTAATCAATAAACTTTAGGTAATGACATGAGTCATACAGCTATTGGTGCTTCTAATGCTAAACCAAAAGAAAAAGTTTTCAAGTTATTTGATGGTGGCGGTCTTTATCTACTTTTAAAACCGGCAGGCTATAAAGCCAGGAAATATGATTATAGAATTGATAAATCAAGAGGCAAATACACTATAGGCTCATACGCTGCCAGCTATGGAGAGCGAACGCGAGGGCTGGTAGTCCCCAGAAGGCCCTTGGCCTCCACTCGATAAGGACTAACAAGGACGTTTTGAGTCATATCCACATAACCGCATTGATCTTGCGAGTTCTTGTACGTAAAGCAGGAACAAGCGTTAGCTGTTGCGTCGGTTATCAAGCATGAAACGTTATTGTCTGCGCTCAAACAAGCAGATGTATTACTGTTGTAGGCATTAACACACGCACTATCGGTGCTAAAAGTCTCCAGCACAGACGCATAACTGGGTTGCCAAAATAGATCGCCGTAGGGTGGATTATTGTTTCTCAGGGCTTCAATGGTGTCTTTCTTAACGAGTGTTTGTTCGTGATTTCCGAGAATAGGGTCCAAACTATTTAGATCGGGCTCCAGTTCCAAATTGCTTTGATCGTAAACGACAACGTTTGATCCGCCAAAATACTCATTGCTCTGTATGATCAATTTTTTTGTATTATCGTCCACACGATCAAAGTAGCTATTGCCTTCTACAAGCTTTTGAAAATTATCGGCTGAATAGTCGCAACCGTAACTCGAGCCACACAAATCTTGTGTTATGAACTCCTTATCACCGACAAGTGCTAACTGCCAAACGTCTTTGTCTGTTTGACTGAAAATTGCTCTCTCAATCACAAGCATGTTGTCGCCGACAGTATTAATTGCTAGGTTACTTGTGTCATATCCATTATCTGAAGTGGAACACCCAGGTAGTTCTTCCCCCCTAAAGCCGACGCTCGGCGTTGTTAGCCCATAACTTTCAAGGCCCCATGTTAACTGCTCACTACCTGGGTATTTCGCTGCAAGTTTTGCCTGCCATTGACCACCCTTAAAGGAAACATAGGGGGAGCTCTAGATCCACTCCGGGGGTGTATAGAGCATAGTCCTTGTTGTGCCTGGATCGAAGCTCGCCCGCTTGATGCTGTCTGTACCTACAGTCCACGTGAACCCTGGGCCATCAACCCATTTCGGGATTAGTGTTGCACTGTAAGTCTTAGTCCCAAACACAACGCAAGGAAGGACTAAAGTTAAAGTTTCATTATCTAAATTAGCACAGGCCAGAGGAGATTCTTGCGCAAAAGCCGCTTCACTTAACCCATAAGCCCCGATATCATTAGTAAACTAAATATTCTAATCATCTATATTTTTGGTATTAATTAGTATTTTGAAATATACGCTAATATCTTTACTTCGAGATTAATTACAATTGGAATCTATCTTGTATAAATTATAACGACAAACAATTATTGCAAAATATATGGGTCGGGATTTACTAAACTGTCTACCTTTTGTTGTATCTGTAGATCTTTAATCTGAGTAATAATCTTGGGAATAAAACCCCCTCCTAGGGTAGATTCTGGAGTGATAATCTCCTCAAAGAGACCTTTACTCTGCGCTTTCATCTTGTTGGTAGGCCAGGTCACATCTGCAAAATATTGATTTAGTTTAACATCGAGAAGGATGGTTTCTGCGTTGTCAAAACTACCAACTGATATAAAATTTCGCTTGACTAAATCAGGCTTAAACATTGCTTTCAAATGCAGATATGCTGTTGAATATGTCCCACTCCCACGAATTTTTACCCCTATTCCAGCGGCATCTGGAGCGCCGGGAGCCATTAACACATACAATTTATTCCACTGCTCCTCACCCATTTCTTCTTTCCACTTATTTAATTGCAGATGCGTTCGACCCTCAATCATATAAAATGCAGCATAAGGAACCTCGATGAATAATGAAGAATATTTTTCAGCGAAAGCTTGATAGCTGACAAGAGAGTGATCTCCGTTCTCAATTCTTTTTTGTATATGAACTGCAGAAGCTTCTAACCTTGTTCGTTAGAAATGCGAATTTTATTGAGCCCCAAAAACATTAAAAGTTCTCTATCCGTTCTCTATGATAAAGCTCTACCATAGAGACAGGAAATACAGAGATGTCTGCTTGCAAAACCCCACGCTCCTAAAAAAACAACCGCTGTCACCCACGTATATCAGCGCCGGCAATCCGAACGAACGGCAGCTTACCAAATCGTTCAACACCACCTGGAAACCTGTTTAAGTACCAAGCGCGAGGCCCATCCGGATGATAATCCAGTTCCCTATTATGTTGAGCGTGATCTGCGCAAGTTTCTGGAATGCGGTATCGTGGCGCATGGGTTTACCCGCGTTCGATGTGAAACCTGTGGAGAAAATTTCCTGATCGCCTATTCGTGCAAAGGCGGTGGCATCTGTTCATCCTGCAATACCAAGCGTCTATTTGAAACGTCAGTTAAGCTGTTAGAGCATCGGTTTCCTCAAGTTCCCGTTAGGCAGTGGTTGATGACTTTGCCGAAGCGACTACGCTATTTTCTACTCCGGGATAGTCAATTAACGGGCCACGTATTGCAAATTGGCTTGCGAGTGATAGAGCGAACCTTAAGAGAACATTGCCCAGACGCACCGCTCACTGCAAAATACGGCGGGATCACTTATATCCATCGTTTAGGCTCAACGCTTAATGCCCATCTGCATTATCACAGTTGCCTTATGGAAGGGGTCTTTGCGCAAACCGAAAACGGATTACGATTCTACGAAACCGTCGGTTTAACTCAAAAAGTCATCCAAAGCGCTCAAGAAACCATCAGAAAACGGCTGCTGCGTCTGTTTGTTCGGCGCGGCCTGCTGAGTTCCGATGAGTCAGAACAAATGCTAACCTGGGAAAACGGCGGCGGATTTCCGCTGCATGCTCAGGTAACGATAGCGGCCAATGACCGAGAAGGCCTAGAGCGATTATTGCGCCCGGCCGATTTATGCTGCAGAGCGACTGAGTTGCCTGGAAAAAGATGAGCGGCTTATTTATCGATTGTCTAAACCGAAGTATGATGGGCAAACAGTCTTGCGGCTCACACCGATGGAGTTTCTTGATCGAATGGCGGTATTGATCCCACCGCCGCCGGTCGAGAGCGAAAAGGCAGTCGTAGCGCTGCAAGAACAAACAACTTCTGTAGCCACCGAAGAACAGGCATCAGGATGCTTATATTAACCTTTCTGGGCCATGCTGCTGCTCAGGAATTTCGAGATTACCCCCTTGGTTTGTAAAGGTTGCGGCGGAGAAATGAAGAGTATCGCGTTCGTGACTGAGAGGCAGCCCATTGGGAGAATATTACAGCCTATCGGTGAACCGGATCATACATCAGCGATTTCTCGAGCCAGAGGTCCAGCGGTAAGCGATGCGGAGATCAATCAAACTCAGGGTTGGGATGATAACGCAGTCGATCCAATACCGGGCTATGAGTTTGATCAAACGATCAACGACTAAGCTAGGAGGCTATCCAAGAATAGAAGCCGTAGCGAGGGAAAGCCTTTTTGAGTCAGTTTTTTCGAACATTTGAGGCGAATAGTTGCGCTCTTTAACGAAAATGTTCGGGAAAAATGGCCAAAAGGGATTTTTATGTAGTAGGGTCTCTATTCTTGGACAGCCTCCTAGGCTAATAGAGGTTTTTCAGCAGCCTCTATAGGTTTCTGTGCGCCGCATAGTCTAAAACGGTGGAATATCAGTGGACTTTATCTTGGTTTTGTATTTGGATGGTGAGAAGGGTGTTTTTGACTCGCCACATTGCCTGTTTTCGATACAGTCGACAGGGCCGTTTCTTTTGCAATGGTTCAATATACCTTGACTTTATGGCTTGAAATTCCTATTCTTCTTTGAAAACAATTAGTAAATAATTGATTTGAGGATTAAAAAATGACTAAAAAGATTAATTTAAGCAATAACAATATTACTTATTTAGAGGGTTCTCTAATAAAGATTAAATTACTGATGCCGTGGCTGAATCCATTTCAAGAGCAACAATCCAAGCAAAAAAGTACCTATTGTCAGTCGTTTGTTTCAGGTTTATTTATTTTGATAGTATTAGCTTTGCACACAGCCGAAGCCCATCGTGGTGTACGCGATGAAATTGATGATTGTAGAATAAAAGTTAGCTTTGAAACAATCCATTTCTCTGCTTACACTCCCTCGTTAACGGGGAATAAAACATATTGCCACGATATCCCTGGATTAGGCGAAACTTATCTTGTTTTCGATTTTGAAGGCAAAAAAATGCGCGAGATAACGCTTGAATTTGAAGTCACAAAAGAACCTAATGGAGAGCGAGTCTTCTATCAAACGCCACAAAAAATTAAAACCGGCAACGTTAATAGTCGAATAGATTTTAGTCAATATGGAGCGGGGGATTATTTAGCCCATATCACTATCGTTGATAATGATAAAAGACAAGATACGCACTTACCATTTACGGTAGGTATGGTTGATCTGCCTATGAGTAAACAGCTTAAATTTTTTATAGGCTTAGTGTTTTTTGTCTTAATTTTTTTGGTCGTGAAATACATACGTAAAAATAATACATTGCTCGATCAATAAGTCTCATCAAACAGCATTTTAATTCATTATTAGGATCATAAGTTATGAAAAAATTTGACAGGGGTCACTTTAAACCTTATCTATCAAAGCGCAATATCATATTCATATCAGTGTTACTAATACCGATAATTTATACTCTCATTTTGTTTATTATTGATGATAGCGAACAATATCAAAGACTGGGTTCTGCTAATTATCAAGAAAATGCATCGCCGCTGCATTGTGAATCAGGTACTAAATCTGGCGCTTTAGGTAAAACGTTTGGCGAGGAATCTCGTGATGGCATTAAATATAATGTTCGTACACCTTCAAATTACAATCCTACTATTGGTCACCCGCTACTGATGGTTTATTCACCTGCCAAAGCAAACAGAGCAGGTAATGAAGCACTAACTGGATTAACTTATAAGGCAACGAAAGCAGGCTTTATCGTGGCTTATGCAGATCATCCCGAATTATCACCGACCTCAACTATTGAGCTAGGGACAATTCCTAGCCTGATTGCAAAAAAATGGTGTATTGATCAACAGCGCATCTATCTAACCGGACATTCCGATGGTGGTACATCAGCCATGGCTTTAGCATTTATGAATGGCACGAAGCATATACCCAAAGCGATTGCACCGAGTGCGGCTGGTATAAACTATCAAGACTTACGTAATGTCTCCTGTCCAGATCCTCTTCCTGTTTTAATTATGCATAGCATTAATGACCATCTTTTCCCTGGTTACGGCAGCGAATCATCAGGATGGTGGGCTTATTGTAATAAGTGCGGAACCATTCCAGAAAAAATGAAGAATGGCTGTTTTGCTTACACTAATTGCGCCAATGGCGTGAAAACTTGGTATTGTGAGGGCAATAAATTACATGCGCAATGGCCAGAAATAAATAGCATTATGCTCGACTTTTTCAAATCTTCAAATTAACCATGTTACTGTTCTGAAACTCATCTTCTTATGCGACGAGACGGATCCCTAATAAATACTTTGTCAAAACCTTACTACCACTCAGCAAAACAATCAATCCCTGAGATGCTGGCAGCTATTGATTGTAATGGTCAACAAAAACAGGACGCTTTTTTAAGACGCTTTCCTATAAAATTCTCGCTCAAATTGTAATGGTGATTTATAACCAAGTTTTGAGTGAGTACATTTACCATTATAAAAAGCTACATATGAATAATGCTATTGATTGCTGCTTCTTTGAATCTAAAGTTCTCGTAATTTAATCCCTCGTGCTTAAGGCTGGGAAAAAAGCGTTCTGTTAGTGCATTATCCCAACCGTTGCCTTTTCGAATCATACTCTGCTGCATTTGCATGATATCCAGATGTTGATGATACTCGTAGCTTGCATCCTGACTGCCTCTATCCGAGTGATGCGGTATACCAGGTGCTTGTTTTTATCTCCAAAAAGCCATTTGTAGTGCTCTGACACATAATGATGTACGTATACGATCATCAACCGCCCACCTCACAAATTGCCGAGAAAATAAATCTATGATAACTGCGACATAGAGCCAGCCTTAAAATCGCTAAATGTCAAGCAACCTGTCGCTTTTTGTTAGCTTAAGTTTTTTCAAATGAACTACTTTTTATTGAACCATTTTTTATCGTTATTGGGTTGAGATAAACATCTTCTATAGGTGTTAAATTTCTCGTTTTACGTCCATTCCAACGCTCTGGATGGTTTCTTTTGGCTTGTTCTATAATCACCTTTCTATTATGTAGTAGGGTCTTATCTATGCCATCATGCCGTTGATTGGGTGTCACGAATTTAATGCCACTGTGCTTGTGCTCTTCGTTATACCAGCATACAAAACCTTCGACCCAGATTCTTGTTTCACTTAAATTAGCAAAAGGGATTTCTGGAAAGCTGTAATGATATTTAATGGTTTTAAATAAAGACTCTGAATAAGGGTTATCATTGCTGACAAGGGGTCTACTGTAAGATGAGGCAATGTCCAGATGAATCATTTTAGCCCTGGGTGTTGCGCCTTTCATCGGACTGCCATTATCCGAATGAATCACCAATTGATTTTTATTTATTTTCTCTCTGCAGGCGATATCCTTTATCAAATCAGCTGCATGTGCACTTGATTCGCAATCGTGAATCTGCCAACTGACTATTTTTCTACTGTAAATATCCATCACCAGATATAAATAATAATATTGGCCATTAAAATTCAATGTGTCGCACTGGCGACTGAAATCCGCGACTTAAATAAAAACAATAAAAATTAATATGGATATAGGCAGATAAAATATAAGTACTTTAGTAGCAGGGAAAACCCCCTTTTTCTAGGCACTAAAACCGGTGTTTTCAAGAATTTCATGTACAACTAAGCGTAACATAATTTTTCACTAACTCCGGGTTTGAAATTCATAAGCAATGATTTTATAGGTACTTATATTACCTTTTAAATTTTACGTTAATTATTGCTGGGAAATTGGACTGTTTATTGTTATGCTCAAATCAGGTCTTATTTAAGGAGAGCGTTATGCAGTACATCAGATTTTTTGCAACGATAGGTATCAACGATGTTGGTTTGGTTGGAGGGAAAAATGCCAGTCTGGGAGAGATGTATCAGAATCTAACTCAGCTAGGAGTTAACATCCCCAATGGTTTTTCAACCACGAGTGATGCTTATGATTTATTACTCGCACAAAATAATCTAGCCCAGCGTATAGATGCACTGATCAAAGACTTGGATATCGAAGATGTAGCCCAGCTCCAGTCTAGTGGTAAAACGGTGCGTGAATTGATTCTTAATGAGCCATTGCCGGTTGAGATTGAAGTCGAAGTAGCTGAGGCATATGCACAACTTTCTGCAAGCTACGAGGAACATAATATTGATGTGGCAGTGCGCTCTTCTGCCACGGCTGAAGACCTTCCTGATGCTAGCTTTGCTGGACAGCAGGAAAGCTTCTTAAATATTCGTGGTGAATTATCATTACTAATTCATGTACGCAAATGCTTTGCTTCACTGTTTACTGATCGAGCGATTAGCTATCGGCACAGTCGTGGCTTTGACTATCGCCAGATCGCACTTTGTGTGGGGATTCAGAAAATGGTACGTAGTGATCAGGCGAGTAGCGGTGTTATGTTTACTCTTGATACGCAAAGCGGTAACGACAATGTGATTATGATTAATTCTATCTTTGGGCTGGGAGAGAATATAGTCGGAGGCCGGGTAAATCCGGATGAGTTTTTTGTTTTCAAACCCACTCTAAAGGCTAATAAATCAGCGATTATCAAGCGTCAGATCGGCTCTAAAGAGATGAAAATGATCTATGATGATAAACTCAAGACGCTGAATGTTTCTACCACGCCTAATGAACGGGCACGCTTTTCGTTGAGTGATGATGAGGTGATGATTCTGGCTCGCTATGCGCTTTTGATCGAAGCACATTACGCCATGCCGATGGATATAGAATGGGCAAAAGATACTAGTGTAGGGGAGTTCTATATAGTCCAGGCACGACCAGAAACAGTCCACTCCAAACGCTTACATGATAATAAGCCCAGTACTATCAAAAAGTACCTGATCAAAGAAGATACCTCAAAATGTACTCAGTTAGTCAAGGGCATCGCCATTGGTGAAAAAATCGGTGTCGGTGTCGTTAAAGTCATTAGTGATTTAAGTGAAGCGGCACGATTTAATGCGGGTGAAGTATTGGTCACCGATAGTACAGACCCAGACTGGGAGCCGTTAATGAAAAAGGCGGCAGCTGTGGTTACTAATAAAGGAGGGCGGACATGCCATGCTGCCATTGTCGCCAGAGAAATTGGCGTGAGCACTATCGTGGGAACTGTGAATGCAATGAATGTGTTACAGGATGGCACTGAAGTGACTGTCTGCTGTGCCGAAGGTGAGACAGGCTATGTCTATCAGGGACGGGTTGATTTTGAGATTGAAGAAATTGCTGTGCAGAATCTCCAGGAGACGAAAACAAAATTATTTATGAATGTCGGCAATCCTGAACAGGCATTTGGTCTGGCAAGTATTCCTAACCACGGGGTAGGATTGGCACGTATGGAATTTATTATTAATAACCATATTAAAGCGCACCCGATGGCGCTATATGATATGCAGCAAGGCCGCTATGTAACAGGAAGCGAGGAGATAGAGCATTTAATGCAGGGATTTGCAGATCCTGAAAGTTTTTTTGTTGATAAGCTTTCAGCAGGTATAGGCATGATTGCCGCCGCTTTTTACCCTAAACCAGTGATTGTGCGGACCAGTGATTTTAAGACCAATGAATATCAGTATATGCTTGGTGGCGAAGCATATGAACAAGATGAAGAAAATCCGATGATCGGTTTCCGTGGAGCCAGTCGCTATTATTCTGATGCATATAAAGAGGCGTTTAAATGGGAATGTGTCGCGCTAAAAAAAGTGCGTGATGAGATGGGCTTGACCAATGTTAAAGTGATGCTGCCTTTTGTTAGAACTCCGAATGAAGGTCGTCGGGTAATTGCCATCATGAACGAGATGGGTCTGGTTCAAGGGCAAAATGAACTACAGGTCTATGCCATGTGCGAGGTTCCCAGTAATGTGATTCTTGCTGATGAGTTTTTAAAGGTATTTGATGGCTATAGTATCGGTTCTAATGATCTAACTCAGCTGACTTTAGGCGTAGACCGCGATAGTACGTTGGTTGCCCATATCTTCGATGAGCGTAATGAAGCTGTGAAGCGGATGCTAAAAATGGCGATCGATGCCTGTAAAAAAGAGGGGAAATATATTGGTATCTGCGGTCAGGCTCCCTCAGATTACCCTGAAATCACCGAATTTCTGGTGGAGCATGGCATTAGTTCAATTTCGCTTAACCCTGATTCGGTGTTAAAAATGCGCCAAGTGGTTGTCGAAATTGAAAAGCGGTTGGGTAAAAAGTAGTACATTTAAAATATCAGTACGGCAGATTTTTTCGTCAATTAGCAAAGAGATAGGCTCTTAAAATAAACTCGAAAACAACTGCACATCTACCCAGTCTCCTATTTTCACTTTGTCTTGATCATGCCGCAAAATAATAAAACAGTTGGCCATACTGATCGAGCTTAAGATTCCGGAGCCCTGTTTGCCTGTAGTTGTAACCTGCAATTCTCCCGTATCAGTCTGGGTCACTATGCCACGCTGAACTTCTGTCCGCCCAGGCTTTTTACGGATAGCTTCGAGACTGCGTGCTTTTATCAGGGGGGCAATTGGCTTATCTGTGATGCCGAGCATTTTTTCCAGAGCGGGAAGTACAAACTGATAGAGCGTAATTAAAACCGCGACGGGATTACCTGGCAGGCCGAAGAACATACTTTGCTTGATCTTGCCAAAGGCGATAGGGCGGCCTGGTTTGATGGCGACTTTCCAGAAAGTAATATCACCACTGGCTTGTAATGCGGCTTTGGTAAAATCAGCCTCACCAACAGAGACGCCACCAGTGGAAATAATAACATCTGCATAACTAGCTGCTTCATTAAAGCGCTCTAATAGTTCAGCTTCTTTATCTGCAATAATGCCTAGATTAATAAGCTCAATATCAGGGCGGTCCAGGGCAGCTAGCAGGCAGTATCGATTACTATCATAAAGCCCACCGTCTGGAACAACAGATGCGATGCTATAAATTTCATTACCGGTAGAAGCAATGGCAATGCGTAATTTACGCCTTACTTTAATCTCGCTGATGCCTAGAGAAGCGAGCAAACCTATATCGGCAGGGGATAACATTTTGCCTTTTTTTAATACGCTAGTACCCTGTTGAATATCTTCTCCCGCCTGACGTACGTTTTGCCCCTTGCGATGCCGGTCATCTATTTGTATTGCATTAGTAGTCATCTGGCAATGCTCTTGCATAATGACTGTATCCAGGTCTTTAGGCATAGCTGCCCCGGTCATAATCCTGATGCAATATCCAGACCGGCAACTTTCGGTCGTGAATTGTCCTGCCAGGACGGTGCTTTGAATTTTTAAACGGACGCTAGCGTTTTTAGCTGCTAAGTCACTACTGCGTATAGCGTAACCATCCACTGCAGAATTGGTATGTGGAGGAACCTGGACCGGGCTGATAATTGCTTCAGCTAGGCAACGCCCTTTGGCTTGTTCTATAGGAATTTTCTGAGTGTCTAGCACGACAGGTATTGCTGCCAATATAGTATTTTTTGCCTGATCTATATGCAGTAAGCCGGGCTCGTTAATATCAGTGCAGCTGGGTTGATTATTAATCATTTACGTGTCGAAGGGCCATTAAGTGGGAGTCCATAGTCCATAAAGCTTAAATAATACTCTAATTGGCGTAAAGCTGTGCTTTGTGCTGGATCTACCTTTGCTCTAATCAGCGTGTTACAGACCATAAAACGTTTGTGCAAAGTACTCATCTCTCCGGTGTTTAAACGATAGGCTGGCCAGTGAGTTGTATGCCCCAGCGCCGGGCTGAGTATTTCCGAGCGGATAAATTTACCGGCATTATCAAGATGACAAATCGCACAGGAAAAATTAAGCTGGCCACGCCGCTGATAAAAATAGGCTTTACCCTGCTGATATGCTGCAAGTGCAGCCTGGGAGTCTTTTGGAATGCGGGTGTTAATTTTTTGACCGCGTGAGGTATAAGCCATATAGGCTAACAGGTAACTAATTTCACCTTTGCCATAGGCAAGAGGAGTGAGCTGGTTGTCTAGCCGGCAATCATTTAGCGCACTAGCAAGCGTGACGATTTGTTGTTTTTTCTTATCCCAATAGGGATAATTTTGGGCAATGGTAATACCCTGATTTGGAAAGCAATTTGCATAACTTGAACCATTGGCAAACGGTTGCTTGAATAATACTTCACCTTCTTCAAGCGCTAACTCGTAGGGGGGGAACTCTTCGATAGCCAACCATGATTCTTTGGCATCAGGGTCGATAGCATATACACCTGCCGCATAATCAGCGAGTGGTAATTGCGGAAACAAGTGTTGATAAAAGGCACGCATTTTTTGCCTATCTTCAAACGGGTCGGCGTAGATTGAAGCACTAAATGTGATAAAAGAACAGACAATAACAACAAGAGTTGCTTGTAATCGTTTAGAAATCATCATCGAATAATATGCTCTGCTGTATCGCTATAGCCCAGATTATCTTGCCAGCTAATCCTGATGATATCTCCGGCTTGAGCCGACTTGATATGATAGGAAAAAAAAGGATTTTTTGCAATACCGGGGCCCATCTGACACTGACTCATCAGTTGGTCATTATGCTTGAAGCTTACAGTTTGTATGAAATGCGCGGGGATAAGTTCGCCGGTATCATCATCTTTACGTTTGCCTGTCTCCATCGGGTGAGCTATCAGGGTACGCACCAGGGTATAGTCAGCCAGGCGTTTACTGCGAATTTTTATTGTTGACATGTCATCCTCCGCAACCGCCCAAAGTAACTTTTACTTTTTGTCGGGTTTGGTAATATTGATTATCAGCTCGAATAACGACTATCACATCACAGGTTTCCTGCATTTTAAAACGTGCGCCTATAAAGGCATCTAATTCAGGATTTAAGCTAAATTTAGCAATCAGGGGTACCGGATTTTTTTCTGAAAAAATATACACGGTATCGACATTTTCAATGCTGCTGGTGATGGTAATGGGCACGACAGAGCCGTTTTCAGCGATGCGCGGCAATTTTAAATGGATCTTGTTCGTTTCTTTTAATGCCTGTCCAGGAAATAACTGTTTAAGCGTGCTGGCAAATGTTTGCCGGCTAAAGTCTGCTGCTGCCCAACTTGCTAACCCTGTTTTAGAAAATGCCAAAGCCATCGTATAGCCGGCTAGCGTCAGCATTTTGCCTATAAAATCACGTCGAGTTGTGGGCATAAATCATCCTGAAAAATCAGCGAATAAAATAATGAACCGTTATTATATCGGGTATAAGGTAAGAATAAATATCTGGCAATAATATTAGACGTTAATTACTTAGTATTTCTAGAGACTAGAGACTATTATATGAGTATAAATAATATAATCCTAGAAACTATGAGTAACAGACCTTCCAGGATAAAACAATAGACAATTATCACGGTGAGTTTGGAGAGTAGAGCATGGGATATAAAAACATTGACAGTATGCTGGATGCGGTAACGCAATATATTCGTAGTGAAATAAAAGATCAAAGTGTTGAGCAATTAACCCTGTTTGCCAGACAATATTTTAGTTTTAATGCGTTTGATGAAACTGCAAATATCTCTGTAGAAGACTTGTATGGCGCGGTGTTATCCCACTGGAATTTATTTCTGTATTTGCCTGATGGCAAGGTTAAAATGCATCTCTACAACCCCAGTGTGGAAGAGTATGGCTGGCAAAGTTCGCACACGGTTATTGAAGTGGTTTCACCCGACCAGGCATTTATTCTACAATCCATCACCATGGAAATTAACCGCTATGGTTTTGTTAATCAACTGGTGTTTCATCCCGTTTACTGGGTGCACAGAGATAAGTTAGGCAAGTTACTGGAGATTAGTAAAACAGAATTTTCTGGTGCAGTGCAGGAAAGTGTATTACATATAGAGATTAATCGACAAAGCGATGATAAATTAATTAAGCAACTCAAAAATAGCTTACAAAAAATTCTGATCGATGTCTGTGCTGCGACAGAAGATTGGTCAGCAAGCTTGCTGAGAATGGAGTCGGCAATCTCGACACTAACAGCGCAAAAGAACTGCGACCTAAAAGAATCGATTGAGTTTTTACAATGGCTAAAAGATGACCATTTTGTGTTTTTAGGCTATCGAGAGTATCGCATTATTGAACAGGATCAAGCTTATGGCTTTAGTGTTATTGAAAATACCGGGTTAGGTATACTTCGAGATAGCATCGCCAGCATTTCTGAAGCAAATTTTCTGCCGATGAGTGATGATGCCTATCAGTTACTGAATAATGATAACCCGCTGTTGATTACCAAAGCGACCAGCAAGGCCAAGGTGCAGCGACCCGTTTTTATGGATTATATCGGGATTAAGCAATATGATGCTGCGGGACTGGTTAGCGGGGAAATTCGTTTCTTAGGGCTATATTCTTCATCCGCCTATTCCTGTGAGCTAAATAGTATTCCTCTGGTGCGCAGTAAAATGAAAGCGCTATTGCAACAGTCAGAATTTGTTAACAGTAGTCATACCGAAAGAGCCTTATTATTTGTTATTAATTCATTGCCCAGAGATGAATTATTTCAGGCTAATCTAGATGATTTATCAGAATGCGTGACTGGTGTGTTGCAGCTACAGGAACGCCAGCGAGTGCGTGTATTTGTACGCCATGAAGTCTATAGCCATTTTGTTTCACTGTTAGTATTTGTTCCTAGAGAACGCTACAACACAGGTTCTAGAATAAAAATACAGGAAATTCTACTGGAGATTTTTCAGGGTAGTGACCTGGATTTCAGCGTGACACTTTCAGAGTCTATTCTGGCTAGGATCCATTTTATTATTCATAGTAAAGTCAAATACTGTATAGATTACGATGTTAAAGAAATAGAACAGCGGATTATTAGCTCATTATCTAATTGGCATGATGAATTAGAAGATGAGCTGCATTTTCAATACGGTGAAGCAGAAGCAAATAGCTATTTACAAGCCTATAAACATGGCTTTTCTGCCGCTTATCGAGAGGCTGTTTCTGCCCGTACGGCATTGCTAGATTTAAAACGCCTGGAGCAAATTGAGCGGAATAACTTATCAGTCTTGGGTTTTTTATATAGCCCGCTCACAGCGAGTGGCCAAAAGCAGCTTTATTTTAAACTCTATTGCTTTGGTCACATAGCCTCGCTTTCGCGCAGTCTGCCTATGCTGGAAAATATGGGGGTAAAAGTCTGTAGTGAACACCCCTATGAAATTAATAAACATAACCAGAATGAACCCTTCTGGATTCACGATTTTGGTCTTACCTATGCGTATGTAGATCAACTTAATCTTGAAGTTTTAAAGCCACGATTTCAAGAGGCATTTGAGCAATGCTGGCTGGGACGTGTCGAAAATGATGGCTTTAATGCATTGGTCATCAGTGCGAGTCTGTCATGGCAAGATATCAATATACTAAGAGCCCTGTATTTTTACCTGCGTCAAATTGGCATTACTTTCAGCCAAAGCTATGTTGAATGTACCCTGGTAAATAATACGAGCGTTGTCACGTTGCTGATTAATCTATTTTACCAGCGCTTCAGTTGTAATTCTGAAAATGAAAATACAGTTGCACAAGAGTCTGAGCAATTGACAGCAGATATTGAAATGCAGATTGATCAGGTCAAATCTCTGGATGAAGATCGTATACTCCGACGCTACCTGAATTTGATATTAGCAGCAGAGCGAAGTAATTTTTTTAAAAATGCGGTTGACGAGCAGGGCGTTCCCTATTTATCGATTAAATTTAATTCTGCCAGGGTCAATGAAATACCCTCGCCGGTGCCGTATTATGAGGTTTTTGTCTATTCTCCGCGTATGGAAGGCATACACATACGCGGTGGAGCAGTTGCCAGAGGAGGCTTACGCTGGTCTGACCGGCGGGAAGATTTTAGAACAGAAGTGTTAGGGCTGATGAAAGCTCAGATGACTAAAAACTCGGTCATAGTCCCGACAGGCGCGAAGGGCGGATTTGTGGTTAAGTCAGTGACTACTAAAGAAGCAATGGCTACCGAAGGTGTTGCCTGCTACCGTTTGTTAATACGCGGCTTACTGGATATTACCGATAACTATGCTGTCAATGATGTGATCAAGCCGGAGCTGGTTAATTGCTATGATCAGGACGACCCTTATCTGGTCGTGGCTGCGGATAAAGGCACGGCAAGTTTTTCGGATTATGCCAATGAACTATCTTTACATTATAACTACTGGCTGGGTGATGCATTTGCTTCGGGCGGATCGGCTGGATATGATCATAAAAAGATGGGTATTACTGCACGCGGTGCCTGGGTGTCTGTGCAACATCATTTTGCCAGTTTAGGTATAGATATCCAGAAAAAAACCTTTAGCGTCGTAGGTATCGGCAGCATGGAGGGCGATGTGTTTGGCAATGGGCTGCTGCTCTCCAATAAAATAAAATTGATCGCAGCGTTTAACCATGAATCTATATTCTTGGACCCTAACCCACATGCTGAGAATAGCTTTCAGGAACGGCAGCGATTATTTCACCTTATTAAAAGTAAATGGACTGATTATCAACCAGGCTTTATTTCTAAGGGTGGAGGCGTATATTCGCGGCATGATAAAACGGTCATTTTAAGTAATGAAATAAAGGAAGCACTGGCTATTAATCAGACACAGCTAACACCCAATGAATTAATCAAAGCAATATTATCTGCGCCGGTAGACTTGCTCTGGAATGGCGGTATCGGCACTTATGTTAAAGCTGATGCCGAGTTAAATAGTGAAGTGGGCGATCGGGTCAATGATTCCTTGCGCATTAATGGTGGACAATTACGGTGCAAAATCGTTGCAGAAGGAGGGAATCTGGGCTTTACCCAGTTAGGGCGTATTGAATATGCACTGCATGGTGGCTGTATCAATACCGATTCAATTGATAATTCAGCAGGTGTTGATTGCTCGGATCATGAGGTTAATATAAAAATCCTGTTAAATAATTTGGTATTACAGGGTGACTTGACGGCAAAACAACGCGACAAGTTACTGGAAAGTATGACTGATCAGGTTGCTGACCTAGTACTAAGTAATAACCATCAGCAAAACCATGCAATCAGCATGATCCAGCAAGAATCCAATATTGAATTATCCGGCTTAAAACAATTGATTATTACGCTGGAGAGTAGAGCAAATTTAGACTGTGTACTGGAAAAACTTCCCAATAATAAAGTATTACAGGCGCGCAAGATTTCAGGCAAAGGTATGACACGCCCTGAAATATCAGTATTACTGGCGTACACCAAACAATTGTTAAAAACAGACTTACTATCTGAATCTAGGTGTATTAACCTGAACCTTTATCAGCACGTTCTGGTAGGTTATTTTCCGACCCAGTTACATAGCGCTTATGCAGAGCAAATACAACAGCATCGCCTGGGTAAGGAAATTGTTGCTAATCAGTTAATTAATAGCTTGGTAAACAGGCTGGGAATCGTATTCCCGCATCGATTTATGCAAGAGTTAAATTGTAGCGTTGCCGAACTGGTTAATACCTATAATCTGGTCTGTCGCGTGTTTGAAATAGATACCATCTGGAAAATGCAAAATGAGCAGGAGAGTAATGTCAGTGCACAAGTGCGGGAAGAGATTAAGTTGAATATCAGAAGGTGGGTCGAGCGCGCCATGTATTGGTTTGTGCATAACGAGTCCAAGGATGAATTAGCAGAGCATTATGTAACCAGCATCGAAGAATTAGATCAGGGCTTGAGTGGGTTAATTACAAAAACTGAGCAAAAGATGCTTTATCAGGCGGTTGATAAACTGATTCAGTCAGGTGTTAGTGCGTCATTGGCATTGAAGATTGCCCAGAGCGATGCCTTATTTGCTTGTTTAAATGCTATAAAAGTACAAAAGAAAAGTAAGTATTCACTTGCTGAAGTGACTAAAGGACTATTTTTTCAAGCGGAAGTACTCAATTTATATTGGTTGTATCAACAGATATTGGTATTGCCCAAAGAATCGACCTGGGAAGCCTTATCTCGTCGCTCTATGATTGAAGAGTTTAATCAGGTCAGCTGCGTATTGCTGCAATGTGTACTCGCTGAAGAAGAACATAACATTACCAGCAAACTAGAAGCCTGGCAGAAAAATAACAGTGCTACATTTGAGCGTTATATGGCTCTGGTGCAAACGTTACAAGCTGATGATAGCGTAGAATTAGAAAAGATCGTGGTCATTTTAGGGGCTAGCTGGAATTTAACGATATATGGCAATTAGCGGGTAGGCAATCATGAAAGTTTTATTAATTACCCCACCGATGACCCAGCTCAATACACCATATCCCGCAACGGCGTATTTAACCGGCTTTTTAAAGTTACACGGTTATGAGGTAGCGCAACGTGATTTAGCGATAGATCTGATACTTAATATCCTATCCCGCCAGGGCCTGGAACTGCTATTTGAGAAAATTGAAGAGAATTACGCCGATATTGATGACCAAGATTTACCCGATAGTATTTATCATTTTTTAGCCCATTATGCAGACTATTATCAATGTATCGATGCGGTTATCAACTTTTTACAGGGCAAAGATCCCAGTTTAGCTTTACGTATCGCATCGCGCCGGTTTTTACCTGAAGGCCCGCAATTTGAAACGTTGTATCAGATGGAAGAGAACAACAGTGAGGTTTTAACCCAGGCTTTTGGCTTACTGGGCGTACAGGATAAGGCGAAATATTTAGCCACTTTATTTATCAATGATATCGCTGCCGTTATTAAGGAAGGTGTCGATGCGCATTTTGAATTTTCGCGTTATGCAGAGAGACTGGCAGCGTCCAATCCTCAGTTTGATGATTTATATAATGCATTACATTCCACTGAATCACTGTATACCGAGACAATCATTGCGCAATTTATGCAGCAATACATAGACGCAGAAAAACCTGATGTACTGGGTATCAGCGTACCGTTTCCAGGGAATATGCTAGGCGCATTACAGGCGGCTAAATACTGCAAGCAATATGCACCGCATATTAAAATAGTGCTGGGTGGCGGCTTTGTAAATACCGAGTTACGCGCCTTAAAAGAGCCGCGCTTATTTGAGACAATCGACTATGTATGTCTGGATGATGGTGAGCGACCGTTATTAACGCTATTAGAGAATCTACAGGGAAAAAATAGTACGTTATTTAGAACTTATCTTCTGGAAGTAGGGCAGGTGATTTTTAAAACTACTACAGATCTACACGATATCGCGCAAAAAAATGTCGGCACGCCCAACTACATGGGACTACCAATTGACCGATACTTGTCATTATGCGAAATGCTAAATCCCATGCATCGGATCTGGAGTGATGGCCGCTGGAATAAAATCACCATAGCTCATGGCTGCTACTGGGCGAAATGCAGCTTTTGTGATATTAGCCTAGATTATATCGCTAACTATGATGATGCAGGTGCTGATATTACCGTGCAGCGCATCAAAACCCTGGTCGCTGAAACAGGACAGACGGGCTTTCATTTTGTCGATGAAGCAGCACCTCCTAAAGCATTATTTGCTCTGGCTAAAAAACTAATAGAGCAAGATATCGTGATTACCTGGTGGGGGAATATACGCTTTGAAAAAACTTTTACCGCTGAAAAATGCCAATTACTGGCTGACTCGGGTTGTATCGCCATCAGTGGCGGTTTAGAAGTCGCATCAGATAGGTTGTTAGCCTTAATGCAAAAAGGAGTGAGTGTCGCCCAGGTAGCCAAAATAACCAAAGCTTTTGCCGATGCCGGTATATTAGTCCATGCCTATTTGATGTACGGCTTCCCTAGTCAGACCGAACAGGAAACTGTAGATGCCTTGGAATATGTCCGGCAACTTATGCAGCATGGCTGTATCCAATCTGCCTACTGGCATCGCTTTGCCGCCACGATACATAGTCCGGTCGGACTTAATCCTGCTGAGTTCGGTGTGGAACTAATCGCCAATAAAAATGTATTATTTGCTGAAAATGATATCGCTTATATCGATTCGGTACTGACCAATCATGAAATGCTGGGGCTAGGCTTGAAAAAAGCTTTGTACAATTTTATGCACAATACAGGTTTTGAGTATCCTGCTTCGTTCTGGTTTGCTAATAAGGTTCCGGAAAGCTGTATTGCAGAGGATTATATTGAGGGGTGTTTGTATTAACAAACCACTTCATTGACGAGGAGAACATGCCTGGATTTTCATGGCCAAGAAACAAGTTAGATGATTTAGGCACGTTCTATTATGAGTGGAATGATGCAGAGCATGAATTCCTTGATAACAAGATTGAATAAATGAGAGTCCAGTTTCATGACTTAATAGGTGATTATTTAGGCTTGATTGCTACAAATACATTTCCAGCTAGAAACCCAGAGTGGCAAACTATCCCTCAAAATGGGAAGAAAAATCCAAATAATTTTTTTGATACCATAGGGTAACTAAATGATACAGTTGGAAATATAGTCAAATATCATTAAGAACTGATTAGAAAAGTAAGGTTTAAACTTTGAGCATGAAATCAACCCTTCGATTTTAAGTGGATAGTATTCATAAATAACCTTGGATCTTCAATTTTATCCAGCATTGAAATATCCGGCAAACAATCGTCATCGACATAGTCAACAAAATTGGCTGCCGAATCAAAAACTAAGATATCCAACGCTAACCTATCCAATCCGTATAGACCACGGTGGATCATATCAGCCGAAAAAATTAACAAGTCGCCCGCAGCTAATTTAATTTTCTTACCGGTAGAGAGACTTTCACTACTCACTCTGCCCTTTTTTTCTTGTCGCACATCAAATTCTTCATCACTATCCCACCGCTTATGAGTTCCTGGAACTAGCTCCATTCCGAGCTCATCAAATAAAGGGACTCGAAGATGTAATACTTGAGTGTCATGAATGACTTTTTTTTGCACTTCAACGTCATGATCATATTGACAGTCTCGATGCCAGAAATCTTTTTGTTGAGGATTAACTGGGTTGAAAAATAATTGGGTATTCATAAAAGCTGGATTAGCCGATATAACCGAATCGACAACATTCATTATTTTTTTTGAACTGATAAAATTAAAAAACATTACCCGATCATCGAACTCTAAGTACTTACTTCCGGTAATTAAAGAAGAATTGAACGCTTCCTGCTGATAGAAATCAGCGTTGTCATGTTTCCATAACTCATGAAATTTTAAAATGACTTTTCTAAGTGATGAAATTTCAGACGCATTGAAATAATTTCTAATTACAAAGTAACCTTGATCATCATAATTGCTATTCAATTGACTACCATTAACTACCATTGTCTCCACTTTTTATAAAAATAATTAGGTTCATTTTTTTTATTATCATATGAATCATATTGCTTAACTATCGGGTTTTACGACGTTACTAATAGCTGAGGGGTGAGTGTCTGTTCTTTTGTAATTTTAGTAATTGAGACTTCATATTGCTGCATCCTGCTGCAAAACCAGATTTGTTGAAAAAAGTAATACCAGAGTTTGAGGCTAGTCTTAGTTTCATTATTGTTGTTCCTTTTTTGTTTTAAAACCCTAATACGTATAGTAAGGAGAAAATGTTACAGCAATGTAAAAAAAGATTCGTAGCAACGCAACGTAGTTAAACAAGAAGCTTATGTTGCGTTATTTATTCTCAAGGGATAGAACGCCACTGATTATCAATCATCCCTTGCATGGGTTGGTAGTTAATTTTATAGGACATTTTTTGACAGTTTTCTATCCAGTAGCCTAAGTATAGCCAGTCTAAGCCAAGTGATTTGGCATGCTCGACTTGCCATAGTACGGCATAGACACCCAGGCTTCGGGAAGAATATTTAGGGTCAAAAAAAGTATATACAGCAGAGAGCGCATTATCTAGCAAATCAACAACGGCAATACCTGCTAATTCATTATTACAGGAGAATTCGACAAACAGGGTGTTACACCAATGACTACTTAAAAAACTGATGTAGTTTTCTTTAGTGGTTTTCGACATTTCTCCATCTGGGTGACGGCTGCGTTGATAAAGTTGATAGAGATCATAGTGCACTTGTTCAAATTTAGCGGGTTTGATATTGACTTGAATGTCAGAATTCTTTTTTAAGGTTCGGCGTTGTTGCCGTGAAGGGCTAAACTTATCGACAGCTAAGCGTGCAGGTATGCACTTTTGGCAAGTGGAGCAGTAGGGTTGATAAACATGACTGCCACTACGTCTAAACCCCTGGCTAATCAATTGTGAATAATGCTGACTATTAAGAGAAAAATCAGGGTGTATATAGGCAAATTGTGCGCTAAGGCCATCTAAATAGCTGCATTCGTGAGGATTATCTAGATATAAGGGAATTGAAATCATTGTTGCCAAGCTGTGGCGGAGGGTTGACGCTGGTGATATTGCTGGAGTAATGCAGAAAAACGCTGGCGTGTCATTTCTTCTGCCCCGAGGCTTACCAAGTGTGGTGTGTGAACTTGGCAATCTATTATCTGATAGCCCCAGAGGGAGAGCTGCTTAATCAAGCTGACAAAAGCGACCTTTGAGGCATCAGTTTGGGTATGGAACATGGATTCACCAAAAAAAACCTGGCCGACTGCTAGTCCGTATAAGCCACCGACCAGTTTATTGTCCTGCCACGCTTCTATTGAATGTGCGTAGCCTTCCTGATATAGGCGTATATAGGCGGTCTGCATCTCTGGGCTTAGCCAGGTTCCGGTTTCTTTCGACCTAGGATCTGCACAGGCTTTTATTACTTCGGTAAATGCAGTATCCATGCTGATCTGGAAAACTTGCCTGCGTAACGTTTTATGTAAGCTTTTGGAAATATGTAATTGTTCAGGAAAAATAACTAGGCGAGGGTCAGGTGACCACCATAAAATAGGATCTTCATCACTATACCAGGGGAATATTCCCTGGCTGTAAGCGTTAATAATACGCTGCGTTGATAAACAACCACCCACTGCTAACAATCCATCAGGGTCACTTAGAGCGAGCGCAACAGGAGGAAAGGCTTGGTCTGCCTGATTAGGATCAAGATGTGTCAGCATGAGTAAGTGTAGAAATTAATTTTTGACCATTATATAGGGCATAGGTTCGACCACAATATTATTCGACATTAATTCGTAATCCGTATGGAGCTAGCGAAACACCGGATCAATTAATTGAAGTATATGTAAAACAGTAATATTGTAGAGAGGACTTTAGTCCGACACCTTTTGAAACATAGCGGACTAAAATCCTCTCTACAAGTAAGTTGCTTCACTTTTAATCATATCCGTAGAATAGAAAAGAGAGGTGTTTTTTTGAGGAATATGCTATATTCACTATTAGTAATGAGAATGATTATTAATTAGATAAATGTTTACTCTTAAATAGGAGAGATAAATGGACATGAGAATATTCGACCTAAAAGAATTAGCCATCGGTGATAAAGGGCGTGTGACAGGTTTTAGCAAGCAAGGGAAAGCCTATAGGAAACGTTTGTTAGCGATGGGCTTAACCCCTGGAACCGAATTTTCTATTGTACGGTTTGCACCGCTCGGAGATCCAGTGGAAATTGCTTTACGCGGCTTTTCATTGACTTTACGCAAAAATGAAGCCGATATTTTAAGTATAGAGAAGATTTAATGCAGATTGATTTTACAGTTGCTGTTGTCGGTAACCCTAACTGCGGCAAGACAACACTTTTTAATGCCCTGACGGGCGCACGCCAGCACGTAGGCAACTGGCCGGGTGTGACAGTTGAAAAGAAAACGGGTGACTATGCATACCAGGATAAGCTGGTTGAAATCGTTGATTTACCAGGAACTTATTCCTTAGAGGCAGATAGCGAAATTTCGCTGGATGAACGTATTGCCAGAGATTATGTTGCTGCTAGAGAAGCTGATTTAATCATTAATATTCTGGATGCTTCCAATATAGAACGTAATTTGTATTTGACTTCACAGTTAATAGAAATGCGTGTGCCGATGATTGTTGTACTGAATATGATGGATGTCGTTGCACAACGGGGTCTGGAAATTGATATAGAGCAATTGTCGCAACAGCTAGCTTGTCCGGTTATCCCGGTTTCTGCTTCTATACGACAGGGCATTAAGCTGCTAAAAAATAGTATTAATCTTGCAGCACTAGAACAACCCATACCGCATTTAGATATTGAATATCATCCGCAAATTGAACAGGCGATCAGTACTTTATCTAAAGACTTGCAAGCAATAGCGGCTACCCATTATTGCGATACGCGCTGGTTATCCGTGCGTTTATTAGAAAGAGATACCCTGGCACAGAAGATTGCTGGTACGGACTATGTTCGCCATGCAGCCGCTCTGGAACAGGCGATTGAAGAGGCTACGGATGACGAAGTGGATATTTTAGCGGCTGATGCACGCTATGGTTTTGTTAATAAAATCAGCCAGAGTTGCGTTAATAAAACACATGAAGTCAGTCGTAGTATGACTAATAAGATTGATCACTGGGTGTTGAATCGTTATTTAGGTATTCCCATTTTTCTATTAATGATGTATTTGATGTTTATGATCACTATTAATATTGGCAGTGCCTTTATTGATTTTTTTGATCAAGTCGCCGGAGCCGTGTTTGTCGATGGCTTTGCAGTGCTGCTAAACGCAATGGCTATACCAGAATGGTTAGTGGTCTTATTAGCGGATGGCGCGGGAGGAGGAGTACAGGTTGTCGCTACTTTTATTCCTATTATCGGCTTTTTGTTTCTGGTCTTGTCTTTACTGGAAGATTCAGGCTATATGGCGCGTGCGGCATTTGTTGTAGACCGTTTTATGCGCATGGTCGGTTTGCCAGGCAAATCTTTTGTCCCGATGATCGTGGGCTTTGGTTGTAATGTGCCCGCGATTATGGCGACTCGTACTTTGGAAAGCCAGCGCGATAGAATATTGACCAATATTATGAACCCGTTTATGTCTTGCGGAGCGCGATTGCCTGTTTATGCATTATTTGCAGCAGCCTTCTTTCCCGTTGGTGGACAGAATCTGGTGTTTGCTTTATATGTTTTTGGCATAATGGTGGCGGTTTTTACCGGATTAATTATGCGCCATACCTTGTTTAAAGGTGAATCCATGCCGTTTATTATGGAGTTACCGAATTATCATTTACCAACCGTGCAAAGTATCGCTATACGCACCTGGGATCGGTTAAAAACCTTCCTGGTTAATGCCGGCAAGGTAATTGTCCCGATGGTGCTGGTGCTTAATTTTTTAAACTCTCTGGGAATCGATGGCTCTTTTGGTAAAGAGAATTCGCAACAATCGGTACTCAGTGAAATAGGACGCACGCTAGTCCCTGCATTCCAGCCTATGGGAATTCGTGAAGATAACTGGCCAGCGACAGTTGGTATTTTTACAGGAATATTGGCTAAAGAAGCCGTAGTTGGCACCTTAGATGCTTTATATACGCAGCTTGCCTTGGATGGTGTTGAGCAACAAGAAACTAAATTTAATTTACAGCAAAGCTTAATCGATGCAACGCTGACTATTCCTGTAAACCTAATGGCAGTGGCGGATAATCTGCTCGACCCCTTAGGGCTTAATATTGGTGATGTAAGCGAGATGCAGTCTGCTGCTGCCGAGCAGGAAGTCAGTCATGGGACATTTGGAGAGATGCATGCGCGTTTTGATGGTCAGGCGGGGGCATTTGCCTATCTGTTATTTATCTTGTTGTATGCGCCCTGTGTTGCGGCAACAGCCGCAATTCAGCGAGAAACAGGTACCAAGTGGGCGATATTTGTGGTTTCCTGGACTACCGGGATAGCCTATATGACAGCCACTGTTTTCTATCAACTGGCAACCTATACTCAGCACTGGGAAAGCTCACTGCTCTGGGTTACCAGTTCAATCATGATGTTCTGTAGTGTTATTTTTGCTTTCTGGTTGGCTGGCAAAGCAGAGTTAAGAAGAGGCGTCGCATGATTTTATCCGAGTTACGCGATTATCTAAAACAGCAGCACCGTCTTTCTTTGCTGGAAATGGCTAATCATTTTGATATTGAGGCCGATGCATTACGTGGCATGTTACGTAAATGGGTTAGTAAAGGTAAGGTCAAGCGACTTGATCTCGGGGCTTCCTGCGGTACGGGTTGTTGTAAATGTGACCCTGCTATGACTGAGCTTTATGAATGGGTGGATAAAGTTTAGAAGCGCTGAATTTCGATGATCAATTAATGAAGTAGAAGTAAAAAAGCTGCTGCTTTTTTTTAATATCATTAGTAGCTAAAGCTATTGCACTCCTTTTTTTCAATGTCTCTGAACTAAAACAAAAAACTGGGCTAAGCTAACACTATTATCGAAATAATAGAGGGTTTTAATGGGCAGAGCAGCAATCCAGTATTTTAATCGGAATTCTCACTGAAGTGAGAGGCGGTGGCATGAAAGCGCGTGTTGTTGATAAATACGCAACAGAAACTCCCTTACTGACCATTGGTAACGAGCAAATTTAGCTGCCAGTATCGGCTCCTATGTCGTTATTCGTCAGGTTAATATAGCGGTTTTGGCAATGGTTTTCAAAGGGCACGAAGAAGATCGTTTTGAACAGGGCAAGCATCTTTCTGATCGGTTCTTTTCTTTCATTCCAGTTGGTGAATTAAAGCCAGATGAAACCTTTATTCGTGGGGTTCGCCATTACCCAACCCCAGTGCTAAAATTTATGCCGTGGGTCTTACTGAAATCAATGTTATTTTTTTCTCAATTTAGAAGTCACGAGTTCTTTATAGGCCAGTTTTCTGCACATAAAGATTATCATTTAAGTCTGGATCCTCGTGCGCTGTTTAGCCGGGATTTTGCTATAATCGGACAAACAGGTTTTGGTAAGTCGTGGACTGTGACCAGACTAATCCGGCAACTATGTCGAGGTAACTAAGCTGGAAATGCCTTACTGGATGATGACTTATGCTGAGTTAATCGATTTATTTATTGACCGTGCGGCGTCTATTCAAATGGTGTTTATACGCGAGGTATTACAGCAATTAAAGCGTGAATCTGCTAGAGAACTCGGTCTAGGAGGCTGTCCGAGAATAGAAGCCGTAGCGAGGGAAAGCCTTTTTGAGTCAGTTTTTTCGAACATTTGAGGCGAATAGTTGCGCTCTTTAACGAAAATGTTCGGGAAAAATGGCCAAAAGGGATTTCCCCGTAGTAGGGTCTCTATTCTTGGACAGCCTCCTAGGTGTCGTGTCAGTTGATACACCGGTTTATTTTTCCTTAGCTGAGATGTACCGGCAATTTAAAAATGCTAATGAAGAACGCAAAGACTTTGGTAAGGTAACCAGCGCATTATTTGGTCAGTTTGATGGATGTTTAGTGCGTATGCAAAGCCATTTCAATGATGTGCGATATGACTTTTTATTGAAGCCTAAAAAACGTAATAAATCAGAAACAATGGCGGACTTATTACGTGAATTTATCGGTATAGGTAAGCGAAAATCTAATGTAACGGTAATTGATTTAAGTGCGATTCCCACCGATGTAAGACCTGCAGTTTTTGCTCAAGTAGGAAGGCTGGTATTTGAATTTAATTACTGGAATCCAAGACGACTTGATTTTCCTATCATTTTAATCTGTGAAGAAGCACATGCCTAGATCCCAAAAGAAAAGAATAGCCAATATGAAGGTACCAAGCGCCAGATAGAGCGTATTGCCAAAGAAGGGCGGAAATACGGAGTTTTGATAGGAGTTGTCAGTCAAAGACCTACGGAGCTCTCAGAAACCATGTTGGCACCGTTACCTACACGGCTACAAATATATAAGCCCGACCCTGAGCCTAAGAGTAATGATGTTGATTGTTTTACTAGTTGGCGCGAAGGGGGTGATGATATTGATATCGATTAAATAGTACACTTGTGGTGTACTCAGACACATAAATAGGAATTTCATAACTGGCAATAAACTGATGTAGAGCGCAGCGTTAGCCCGCCTTTATCGATCAGTGGACATTGACAGGGAAGAACAGTTTATTAGGTTATTTTACGGAGCAAAAGTTTAAAATATGAATCAGCCAAATCACAGTGATAAATCAACTTCTGATGCGAATGAGATAAGTCATGGTATTCAAGCCGTTCATTCCGATAAAAACATGTTAATACATGTCGCTATAAAATTTATTTTATTGTTTATCATTATCTTCAGTTTTGATTTTCTGATAGAGCTAATGTTGATGGCATTGGATCTTTTTTTTGAAATGATTCATTTACTGATTGAGATTATCGAGGAATTGCTAGAATCAGTTTTAGAAGAGACTTTGCCGACTAGTAAGCATCAAAATGAAGTAATTATTGTTAATTTCGCAATGATCGTTGTTTTGTTTGGCCTGTACAAACTATTTTATGGCGTAAGATTTGTTTATCTTCTCAAGAGGTATATTAAGGCTGATTGGCTTAGATATACAAAGCGTAAATCGGTAGACTGGAAGGTGCTCTCTTTAGTTAGTAAAATTAAATTGGTTACGGCTTATTGCGTAGGATTTAGCCTCATATTTTATCTAGCCTTTTAACATATGCCTGCTTTAAAGTTAATGAAAATCCTGCTCATCTTCCTGATAGCAAGTTTTTTAAATGCTTGTGCTGAGCAAGCAACTCGGCCAGGAAGCCTGACCTCCACCTGTGTATTTCCCAATAAGTAAGTAACGCCGGGATGGGTTTGTGGGCAGCCAGGTAATGTTATTAAAGCTAGAGCCGATAAGTACCATCAAAGGGATTAGTACTGCAACAGTTGTAGGTGCTGAACAATACCGCCAATGAAATTGGGCTAGAAGGTAGAGCATATATGTTATTAGGCCTAGATGGAAATAGCAGTAGCAATTTACTGGAGAGAGCCATAAAAACCAGTATGCAACAGGATCAGGCTTTATGGCAAAAATTTAAAGGGAGTAAATCATTCGCTGATTTAGCTGCTGATATTGTTACTAATGAAAGATTAGAGCAATAAATAATCAAAAGGAAACAGAGGGCAACTGAGTTTCGGTTTTTTCTGTAGTTAGTTCCCCTAATAAAATTATTGTATATTGTGTACTGTTACTAAGAGTAAATAATAAAATGAAAAAAATCGCTTTACTTATTTGTCTTAACTGGCTGTTAGCCGGCTGTAGTGGTTTTGCCAATAAACAAGAGCCAGCTCCTGTGTATGGCAAAAGTGGTGCAAAGGATCAATCCACAAGTAATAAGCAAGCGGATCAAACGGCACTGCTTAAAGGGGTGCAAGATTCGGTTATTCTTAAGCAGCAAGAACTTGCTGTTAAATCACAGACGCTTTCATCATCATCTTTTTCTGTCGTCGTCGCACTGCTTACAGAAGCGGATGATAGTTATAAACAGGGTAATTTGGATGAGTCGGTAGCTACTATTGAGCGTGCATTACACATAGAGCCACGCAATCCTTTTTTGCTGTATAAATTAGCCGCTTTACGATTAGAGCAAAGGCAGCCTGATCTGGCTGAAAATCTGGCAAAAAAATCTGCATTATTAGCGGAAGGAAATGCAAGTTTAAAAAAACAGAACTGGTTATTGATTGCAGAGGCCCGTGATCAAAAAGGTAATCAGGCTGGAGCCAAAGCAGCAAGAAACAAAGCGAGTAAATTCTAGGATATAGTGTGGGACGTTACATTATGCAAGCATGGCAAGCAGTTATTAGGCAGATTGAACAGGCAACCGGGGAAAATTTTAATTGTCAAAAAGTCACCGCCATGCATGGCGGTGATATTAATCAGGTCTATCAGTTGCAAGGCGCGGAGAAAAGTTACTTCGTAAAACTTAATCGCGCCGAGTTACTGGTCATGTTTGAAGTAGAAGCATTGGGCCTGCAGGAATTGGCGCAAACTAAAACATTACGCATACCGGAAACTATTTGCTATGGCATTAATGGTAGTCATGCGTTTTTAGTACTGGAATATGTCGCATTAAAATCAGCAAATTCGACCACGCAGCGGCAGTTAGGCAAACAATTGGTACAGCTACATCAAACTAGGCAAGACTATTTTGGCTGGCATCGTGATAATTTTATAGGCAGTCATACGCAGAAAAATACTAGAGCAGGAGATTGGGTCACATTCTGGCAAAATCAGCGCTTGCAAGCACAGCTGCAAATGGCTGCAGATAATGGATATACAGGAAAAGTACAGCAATTAGGTGAGAAGCTTTATCATTATATCCCCGATTTTTTTTCCTCCTATCAGCCACAGGCTTCATTACTACATGGTGACTTATGGTCAGGCAATGCTGCATCAGATTCCTCTGGGCATGCGATTATCTATGATCCCGCCTGTTATTATGGGGACCGCGAGGCTGATATAGCCATGACAGAACTATTTGGTGGCTTTGGGACAGATTTTTATGCCGCTTATAATGAACATTGGGCTTTAGATGCTAATTATAAAGCCCGTAAGACTTTATATAACTTATATCATATTCTTAATCATCTGAATCTATTCGGTAGCGGTTATTTACGTCAGGCAGAAGCAATGATGCAGCAACTGATAAGTGAATGTAGTTAAAATATTAGTTGTCAGTCTACTATCGGTGGATTACTGATAAGCAAAAAAAACGACTGCTATCCTGAAAAGGTTAGCAGTCGTCATTGTAGCTGAATAAAATTAAATTACTCTGCTGCTGGTATTACTTCAATTGTTTCAGTTACAGTATCAGATGTTGGCGTAACTTCTTCAGTGACTGTTTCAACAACTGTAGCCACAGGTGCAGGCTCTGTTAAAGGAACAAGTATTTCAACTTGTGCGCTACTAAGCAATGAATCAAGATAATTAGTCAGTTTTTCTCTTTGTACTAATGGCTCTAACTGCGCTTTAACTGCTTCAAATGGAGGCGGAGTCTGTACTCTAATATCTTCAAGAATAATGATATGCCAGCCAAACTGTGTTTGAACAGGTGTTTTTGTATATTTTCCTTTTTCTAGTTGCGCGACAGCTTCTGAAAAAGGAGCAACCATTTGCTTAGGACCGAACCAACCTAAATCTCCACCCTGAGTTTTAGACGGGCCCGTTGAATTTTCTTTAGCCAATGTTGCGAAATCAGCACCTTTATCAAGCTTAGCAATAATCGCTACTGCTTCTGGTTCATCTTTAACCAGGATATGGCGTGCTTTATACTCTGTACCACCAGCAGTATCAGCGATTTGCTTGTCATATGCAGCTTTTAAATCAGCATCAGTCACCGGATTTGATTTGATATAGTCTTCTACAGCAAGTTGAGATAATACTGAAGCTCTCATCATTGCCAGGCGTTCTACTGTTTCAGGTGTTTGATCCAGGCCCTTGCTTTGGGCTTCCTGAACTAGCAATTCTGTTTTAATCAGCTGATCAATCAGTTTGTCTTTTGGATAGTTCTGGCCTTTAACGCGTTCACTGACTTCTTTAGTCAGAGTATCTAGAGCTGATTTACTGATATATTGCCCGTTTACCACGATTGCAGCATCTTCTTTCTGGATGTTTGGCGTTGCAGCATTATTGGTATTTTGCTGGCAGCCTGTTACAAATATTGTGCTGGCAAGTAAAAATGGAATTGCTTTAAGTTTCATAGATGTAATCCTTTAGTTTGACTCGGTTGGTGTAAAAGCTTCTATACCCAGAGCGTGGATTTCTTGCTTCATTAAATCACCCAGGGCTTTATAAATTAATTGGTGACGCTGTACCAGTGTTTTCCCCGTAAAGGCATCGGATACAATCGTTACATGATAATGTCCACCTCCACTTTGAGTGCCAGCATGCCCGGCATGAGCCTGGCTGTTATCGGCTATTTCAAGGCGTTCGGGTGCTAAGGCAGCGCTTAGTTTTGATTTAATTAAATCGATAGTCATTGTGGGAATACTTGTTTAAAGGGCTTAACAGAAACATGTGCATAGACGCCAGCAGCTACATAAGAGTCAGCGTCGGCCCAGTCTTTGGCTGCTTCTAGGCTGGAAAATTCTGCAATAACCAGGCTACCAGTAAAACCGGCATCTCCAGGTGTATTGCTGTCTATAGCTGGATGCGGTCCTGCAATAACTAGACGACCTTCATCCTGTAAGTTTTGCAAGCGCTGTATATGAGCCGGGCGTACAGACATTCTTCGGTCCAGACTGTCAGCAACATCTTCGCTTAAAATGGCATATAGCATGATATTTATTCCTCTGCTTCAGAATCTGATACGTTTTCAGGATCAGGCATATAGCGATACATGAAAATAACCTGTAACAAAATAAACACAGCCATTAACGCAGGCACACCAAAGGTTTTAAAATTTACCCAGGCTTCGGTGTCGTAATTAAACATTACATAGATATTGATACAGCCTACACTGATAAAGAATAGGGCCCAGACAAAATTTAAAATGGACCAGACCTTGCCGGGAAGTTCAATATTTTCCCCCATCATTTTTTCGATAATGGTCTTTTTTCCAATAAAGTGACTGCCGAGTAATACTCCGCCAAATAGCCATTCTATAATGGTGAGTTTCCATTTGATAAATTGCTCGTCTTGTAAATATAGCGTTGCTCCGCCCATAGTCACCATTAAGCCTAAAGTAACCCACTGCATAGTCTCAACTTTTTTGTGTCTGAACCAGTTATAGGTCACCTGGATAATGGTAGCGACAATCACCACACCCGTGGCAACGTATAAGTCATAGTTTTTATAAGCAATAAAAAACAGGACGATGGGGAAGAAATCAAAAAGTATTTTATTCATGAAAAAAGAAGTGGGGACTAGAAAGTAAAAATCAATACTTTTAACGGGTATATGCTATAAATTGATTGATATAGGTTAGTTTTACTAAACAAATAATTTCGTAATTGTAGATGTTTTTTTTACTTTTGTACATGAACTATCAAGGCTTTCTGCTAGAATAAATTATTTATTTAGGGGTAATGATGGACGCTAATATACAAACACAGCTAGAAGCAGCTGCTTTTAGACAATTAGTCGCGCATTTACAAGCGCATACCGAAGTACAAAATATTGATCTAATGAATCTGGCTGATTTTTGTCGTAACTGTCTGGCCAAATGGTACCTGGTTGCAGCAGAAGCTAACGATGTGCCTATGGATTATGATGCGGCGCGAGAATATGTTTATGGCATGGCATACAATGATTGGAAATATCAGTTTCATAAACCGGCTACAGCAGAGCAACTCGAACTATTTGAAAGCAAAAAAGGGGCTTAGTTACATGGATGATAGCCAGTTTGATGTTATGTTTTCGGGGATAATAGGTGAGGAATATGAGACTCTAAAATTAATTTGCCCTCTGGCAACTAAGATGAGTCAACTTGTCGGCATGACTGTACAAGAATATGCTGACACTCATCCAGGTCAGGTGCTTTCTGTGTTGGAATTAGGCGGTGGTACCGGAATTACTACTCTGGCAATTCTAAACGCGAGCGATGCAGTTAATGTTATGTCGGTTGATAGTGAGCCTACTATGCAGAGCCAGGCAAAAAAGAGTCTAATGCAATGGGCGAAGCAAGGGCGCCTTTTGTTTGATGGAAGGGATGCCTTAACGGCATTAAAAAATACCCCTGATGCCAGCATCGATCTTATGGCTTCCGCGTATACCCTGCATAATTTTCTAGATACTTATCGTGCAGAAGTCATCACTGAGATTTTTCGTGTGCTAAAACCAGGTGGGCAATTTATTAATGGTGATCGTTATGGTCTGGATGATATTTCAGACCATACCCGCCTTCTGCAAAATGATATAGCCGGGTATTTTGATGTGCTGGTAAGACTTAAAAAGTTTGCTGTGTTGCAGCACTGGATTGTACATTTATTTGCTGATGAATCAGAAAATCATGTTATGCGTGAGTCTTTCTCTTTACAACAGTTAAAACAAGCTTGCTTTAAAGAAATTAATCTAAGTCATCGCTGTGAAGGCAATGCCCTGGTAACAGCGGTAAAATAATGGCCCTTGTAAAGCATGGCTTTAGCCTGCTTTTTTAACAGACTTTTAATAACTGGCGGACATAAAGCCCCATGTTACGTTGGAAATTATCCATAGCGGACTGAAGTCCGCTCTACGAAATATAAGCTATGATCATTTTATGGACTGATGCGCTGATTTATATATTGATTGCGATTGTCACCCTGCTATTTTTTAGTTTACGCGGCAAACAACACTTTGTACGCCCGTGGAAAAAAATTTCGCATAACAGAACAGCAATGGTTGCACTGGTTTTTTTAGTGTTTTTTTTAGTCATCGGCCTGCTGGATTCAATACATTTTAGACCCACAAATAGTCAGAATAATGACATTATCAGTGTACTGGATTATTGGGTTAATCCGATACGATTAAAACAAGAAAAAAGCTATTCAGCGCCTTTCTCAGCTAATCTATATAGTAAAGAATTGATCATGAATTCAGGGCAGGCTCCTTATTGGGGTTACCCCCGCTTAGAATATGGCGGTAGGCATTTAAGTGATGTTCAGGCACAGAAAGCGGGTGATATTTTAGCCAAAGCCACCCTAGGTTTTTTGAAAGGAATCGCTGTTATTTTTATCCTTTTTTATGCCTATCATTTATTATGGCAACGCACATTTTTTAGTAATAAAGCCGTGAACACGATTTTTGCGACTCTTTTTTTCCTGGTGAGTAGTAGTTATATGTTACTGGAACTCACCACTTATTATCATGTGATGGGTACCGATAAAGTAGGTGAAGATGTTTTTTATCAGACCATAAAAAGTATCCGCACCGGGCTGGTTATTGGGTCATTAACTACGTTGATTATGTTGCCACTGGCAATAGTATTTGGTATTTTAGCTGGATTTTTTCGTGGCTGGGTGGATGATATTATTCAATATATCTATACCACTCTAAACTCGATCCCCGGCGTGTTATTAATTGCCGCTTCGATCCTGATGGTTCAAGTGTATATGGCGAATCATCAGGAACAATTTACCAGCCTGGTGGCACGCGCTGATATGCGCCTGTTATTTCTCTGCTTAATCCTGGGCGTAACCAGTTGGACAGGGCTTTGTCGTATGCTGCGCGCAGAAACCTTAAAAATACGCGAAATGGAATATGTCCAGGCCGCACAGGCTTTAGGCGTACCCCGCCGGGTGATTTTATATCGCCATATTTTACCTAATGTGATTCATATTGTATTAATCTCAGTGGTTCTGGATTTTAGCTCTTTGGTGCTGGCTGAAGCGGTACTTTCTTATGTCAATATCGGTGTGGACCCAACTACTTATAGCTGGGGTAACATGATTAATGGTGCGCGGCTGGAAATGGCGCGTGAACCGGTCGTATGGTGGTCACTCGCTGCATCATTTCTGTTTATGTTTACCCTGGTCCTTGCAGCTAATTTATTTGCTGATAGCGTCAGAGACGCGTTTGACCCTAGACGCGTTCAATCATGAATATGCCTCTATTAACCGTTGAGAACCTACAATTAAGTTTCGCTGATGAGCCTGTGATTAAAGGTATTAGCTTTAATATTTATAAAGGTGAGACGTTTGCCTTAGTCGGTGAATCGGGTTCCGGAAAATCATTAGCGGCGCTTTCAGTTATTCGCCTACACCCCGCTCAGGCAACACTACAGGCTGATAGCATACAGTTTGCCGAGATTGATATATTGCGTACGCCGGAAGCTGAATTATGTACCGTTCGTGGGCAGCGTGTGGCTATGATCTTTCAGGATCCGATGAGCTCTCTTAATCCAGTAATGAGTATCGGGCAGCAAATTGCAGAAACCATACAACTGCATTTTTCTCTCACTAAAAGGCTATGTACTGCAAAAGTTCTGCAACTATTAGAGCAGGTCGGTATCCCTGATGCATCGCGACGTATCAACGAATATCCGCACCAGTTATCAGGTGGCCAACGGCAGCGTGTGATGATCGCCATTGCTCTGGCAGGCGAACCAGATTTACTCATTGCTGATGAGCCGACCACGGCGCTGGATGTCACCATTCAGGCGCAGATATTGAAATTATTAAAGAACATACAACAAGAAAATGGTATGGCCTTATGGCTCATCAGTCATGATCTTGCCCTGGTATCGAATATGGCTGACCGGGTTGCGGTCATGCAATCCGGGCGTATTGTCGAAGCCGCTGACAATAATCAGATCTTTAGCCATGCCCAGCATCAGTATACGCAGACATTACTCGATGCTTTACCCGATATAAATTACTCTGCAGAACATGAAAAATTACCAACACCTGCCATTCTTAAATTAACCGGCTTTAAAGTATATTACCCGATTAGAAAAGGCTTGTTTAAGCGCGTTGTTGATCATGTCAAAGCCGTCGATGATGTCAGTTTTACCTTGCAAGTCGGTAAGACATTAGCCCTGGTGGGTGAATCTGGTTGTGGCAAAACCAGCCTGGGCAAGGGTTTATTAAACCTGATTCCCAGTACAGCAGGGCAAGTTGAGTTTGCAGGTGTTGATTTGGCATCACTCTCTCAAGAAGAGCTACGCGCACAACGATCAGCCATGCAGATTGTCTTTCAGGATCCTTTTGCGGCAATGAACCCGCGTATGCTGATTCTGGATATTATTGCCGAAGGCATTCGGACTTTACAGCCTGATATTGATACGCAAGAGTGCATTACTACCGTGTCAGCTTTATTAAAACAAGTGGGATTGGATGAAACGGCTTTATATCGCTATCCGCATGAATTTTCTGGCGGTCAGAAACAGCGCATCTGTATCGCAAGAGCCCTGGCAGTTAAACCCAGGTTAATAGTCTGTGACGAACCTACCTCTGCGTTAGATGTATCGGTACAAAAGCAGATTATTGAACTATTAAAACATTTGCAAAAAACCGAAAATATCAGTTACTTGTTTATCACTCATGACCTTGCCGTCGTTGCTGAAATTGCTGATGAAATTGCCGTGATGTATCAGGGTAAAATTGTCGAATATGGAACTGTCGATCAAGTATTAAGACATGCGAAACACCCGTATACACAAAAATTATTAAGTGCTGTGCCGGTGCTGATGCAGTAGCAAAAAAGAGAACATGAAATTAAGTTTTCAACATGCCTGAAAATGGGGTCTTTAGCCCTGTGGTTGATGGCGTAGCTAAAGCCCCCTCAAGCGTGCTGGCTGCTATAATAAGATGATGTTTTCACCGTTAACATCGTTGTCGCAAATTATTGCCCCCCTCGATGCTAGCAGGCTCATTTGGTACGACGCTATCAAGTTTTGTGTTTTTATTAATGTGCCGTTTTAAACTTGCCATACTTTAATAACATTAGTGGTAAGAGCAGTAAATTTAATAACGTTGACGATACCAGTCCACCAATAATAATGGCTGCCATCGGCCCCATAATTTCTAATCCGGGGTTATCGCTATTAAAAGCAATCGGGGCCATAGCCAATGCAGTCACTAATGCCGTCATTAATATCGAAGGTAAGCGCTCTTGCGCTCCTTTTAAAGCCGTAGCTAGATTCCATGGCATTGCTTCTTGCTCTACCAGATACTGGTAATGGGATAGCAACATAATGCTATTACGCACGGTGATACCAAATAGGGTAATAAAGCCAATAATAGAACCTATAGAGAGAGTGGCATCCATGATAATAACAGCGATCATGCCGCCTATCAGTGAAAATGGGATATTGAGCAGGGTAATGGCTACGTGACGTAGATTCTGGATCGCAATATAGATAAATATCAGCACACCAATACTGGCGAGTAGTGCATGCAATATCAGCTTTTGTTTGGCTTGAGTCTGCTCCACTGCCGCACCGGTAAATTCTGGATAGATATTATCTGCAAAGTTAATAGATTCGGTGACCCGTGTTTTAAGTTCCTGCATAAACGCCGCCATATCTCGATTAACTACATTGCAGGTAACACTCTGCCGGCGTTGCGCATTCTGATGCAGGATATTGTAACGTCCAGCATGATGCTTAATATCAACTAATTCACCAAGATTAATCAACTTACCTGCCAGTGTTCTAACAGGGAGTTGCTCTATCGATAAAGGCAGTTGACGCAAATCGGGTCTCAAGGTGACACTGATATTGTAACTACTGTTGCCTTGTAACTGTTTGCCAACGATTTGCCCGGCATATGCTGCCTGAATCGTTTGTAACACTTCTGCAGCAGGCACTCCCCAGAATTTTAGTTTTTCCTGATTCAGCTGTATTTGTATCAGCGGCGTACCGGGAGGGGAGCGTAATTGTATATCGGTTGCTCCCGGGATAGTTTGCATAAGTGCTGCTACTTGTTGTGCTTTTTTATCCAGCAGGTTTAAATCACTGCCATAAATATTGACTACGACCGGCGAGGTATAACCAGAAATGGTTTCATCAACACGCTCGATTAGAAAGGTATTGGCTTCAAATAACAGTCCTGGAAAACTAGACAGAATGTCCCGGAGTTGCTGTAAAACTTTTTGCTGCTCAGTACCTGAAAGAGGTTTCAGACGTACTTCATATTCGCTGTAATGACTGCCATAGGTATCTGCTCCACGTTCTGCCCGTCCTGCCCATTGTGAAACAGATTCAATCTCCTCTATCTGCCTGAATTGTGCGCTGACTTGGATGCCCTGACGTATCGATTCTTGCAGCGATGTACCCGGAATGCTGGTGGTGTGGACTATATAATGTCCCTCGCGCAATTCAGGCAAGAATTTATGGCCCAGCGTAGCAAAGCGCATCACGGCGAGTAATGAAAACACCAGGCAGGCGATGATAATCAGTTTGAAATGCGCTGAGATAGCTTTTAACAGGCGAGTATACAGTGGGTTTAGATAGGCAATAACAGGCGGCGTGCCAGTGAGCTGTATATCTTTGCTGAGTAACACGTAGCAAAGCGCAGGTGTGAGCGATAATGCGACTAGTAAAGACATTAAAATGGCGAGTATATAGGAATAACCCAGAGGTGCAAATAACCTGCCAGCAACACCTTCCAGGGTTAATAAAGGAACGAAAACCAGGGCAACAATAAAACTCGCATAGACAACAGAGCTACGCACCTCCATGGATGCCTGATAAACGATTTGATGACTGGGCTCAGGATTGGCTAATAGACGGTTTTCACGTAGGCGGCGGAATATATTTTCAGTATCGATAATGGCATCATCGACGACTTCTCCCAGCGCAATGGCAAGACCACCAAGCACCATGATATTGAGATTAATCTTTAATTCTAGTAAGACTAATATTGCGCTGATTAGGGAGAGTGGAATGGCGATAGCGGAAATAAAGGCGGTACGCAGATTATATAAAAATAAATATAAAATGATGACGACAAATAAACCACCTAAAAGTAGATGGCTGGAAAGGTTATGGACTGAGGTTTTAATATAATCAGCGGGTTTAAATAAGTGTGCGTAAAAGTCAATGTGCTGTTCTGCAAATAAGGGCTCAAATTCGCTTAAGGTACTTTCTACCGCATTGGAAACGGTGAGGGTATTGGCATTAAACTGACCAATCACCATCATGACGATCCCCGGCTGCCCATAACTTGGGCAGCACCAATAGCGGGTTCTGCTGCATATTGAATATGGGCTATATCGCTTAATAACAGCGTGGTGTTGTCTCTGTATTGGATAATACTCTGGCGTAATTGTTCTGGAGTAGTTGCCAGTCCGGTGACTTGAAGCGTAAAGCGCTGATTGCTATTTTCAATAAACCCGCTACCTTGTAAATTTCCGTTTTGCGAAACGGCGGTAATAACTTCGTTAATGGAAATATTATGCTGCTGTAACTTAAGTGGATCTAGCTGGATTTGTAGTTGCCGGATATCACCGCCAAAAATATTGACATCGGCGACGCCATGTACCGATAAGATGCGCGGTACGATCATCTTATCGACTAAATCACGCAGCTGCATCAGGTCTTTATGTTCAGAGCTTAGTCCTATTGTTAACACAGTCGCCGATGATGAGGTTAATGGCACTGAAATAGGTGTATGTACGCCTGCAGGTAATTGTGTCGCAATGCTGGAAAGTCGCTCGGTAACCAGTTGACGATTACGATAAATATCACTACCTTCGGCAAATATTGCGGTGACGATAGACAAACCCTGTATCGATTCAGAGCGTGTCGATTGTAAACTCATTAATCCGCTGAGTGCTAGTTCTATACGCTGAGTAACTAATACTTCGACTTGTTCGGCTGAATAGCCCGGGGATTCGGCTTGAATAATGATTTGCTTAGGAGCAAAATCAGGAAAGATATCTAAGCCAGCATTAGCACAGCGGTAGCTGCCATAGACTAATATCAGTAGGGCAATAGCGATAACAATGCCATAAAAGCGTATGGAAAATCTGACTAAATGTGCAAGCATAGTGAAATCAGTTGTTTTTCAAGGGGTGAGTTGGAAGTCGAATTTGTTCCATAAGTTTTAAATACATTTACCATAAAGGACATGAAGGTAATGAAGAAAAAAACTAGGCTACTGGCATACATAATGTCTTCACTGTTCTTGAATCCAGGCAAAGAATCACAAGTATGAGTAGTGATATCTTTCTGCTCTTCATGGTAGTAATGTAGTTTTTAGCTGAATATTAATCATCATCTTCAGCAGGAATCTGTCCACTGAATTCTTCTGATAGTAGCATTTGCGCCCCGATACTAACCAGCCTATCACCTGCTTGTAATTCCGTATCGATAAAATAGGCATCAGAGTGGATGAATTTTTTCTCAGTGATTTTTATGCGAGTAAACTGCTCATCATTATCTTGTTGTTGAAGATAAACAAAAACCTGACCCAAATGCCAGACTAATGCTGAAGCTGGAATAATAACGCCGGATATTTTTTGCTGGCTAACGGGGAGCCAAGCAACAACACGCTGATGATGTCCTTGTACAGTCTGGTCACTTAAATAAAAAAATGGCGTGCCAGCTTGTTGCTGATTATTTTCATGTAAGGGTGCGGCGCTAATAAGACTAGCGGAATGTGCTTTTTCACGTAGACCAAAAGGCTGAATAAAAATGGTTTTGCTGGGGGAGACTATCTGCTTAGGTAGATATACAAGGTACAGCGGTTTTTTTAAGGCATTCAGCATAGAATCGGCTGAAGATTCATCTAAAAACCAACGGCTTAATTCATTGCCCCATTTTATCTTCGCATATAACCGGGTATCCGTTGTTTGTAGTCGAGCAGTATTAAATTGCACCTGATTAATCTTTAGCTGAACTTGCTGCTCGCGTAATTTACGCGTGGAAACTGCTTGATCTCGTTGCAGGGATTGTAAACGCAGGACATTTCTCTGGCTTTGTTGCAGTTGAATATTTGCTGATTGCTGCTCTGCTCTTACGCTTAAATAATCTTTACGAATTTTAAATAATGGAGCAAGGTCTACACTTACAGCAAATGTTTCAATTTCAGGGTTAAACTGGTTAGTGCGTAACTCCAGTATTTCTATACCGCTTGAGAGCTGGCTTGCGCCATTAATGCTAACACTAAAATCAGCATGACTAGAGGCGTGCTCATTGCTATCACCATCGTCGTTATCTGCAATACTATTTTGCCAAAATAGAGAAAGAAGCAGTAAAAATATGCAGTGTACTGGCAAAGATTTAGACATAATGACTGTGCAAGATAAGTCTGAGTGCGATAAATATAAATTATTATAAAGTATTCGCTTTAATATTAGCTGTGATTAGGAAAATTTAGGATAAAATAGTTGACTAGCAAACAAACAACTGAATAATAATTAAAAAAACGAAGGTGAAACCAGCATGAGCCAAAATCCTGAAGAACTAAAGTATGCCGTCACTCACGAATGGGTGAGGTTGGAAGTAGATAATATTATTAAAGTGGGCATTACGGATTTTGCCCAGCAAGAGTTAGGTGACTTGGTTTATATAGAGTTACCTGAAGTTGGTCGTGTATTAGCTATAGAAGAGCAATGCGCGGTAATTGAATCGGTTAAAACGGCATCGGACTTGTTTAGTCCTGTTGCAGGCGAGGTTGTTGCTATTAACGAAACCTTAGACGATGCACCAGAACAGGTTAATGACGACGCATTTAACACCTGGTTATTTAGCTTAAGAATAAAGAATGCTGATGAGTTAGATAGATTATTAGATGCAGAAGATTATGAGCAGGCAATCTCATAATTGCCAGCTAAACCTAAAAAAACACATAACGAACTTTAAAACTATCCACATAATCTGTGTATAACTATGGGGATAATTTGCAATAAGCCAGGTTAAGTGACTGTAATTATTACAGTTTTTTTAAATTGGTTAAATAATATACATTTATATAAATCAAATACTTACGGTGTATTTAATTTTTGAATTAGCGGGAAGTTTATTATAGTTTCTACTTGACAGGAATTTGTGGTAAATGGAAGGGCAGGTTTAAAGCGTATTATCAATGCACTCTTTTTTCAATGGCACGATTTAAATCCGTCTGCAAACATGAAAAATCTTTCAGACAAGAGTTGGTATTACTACTGGTCACATCGCCCTTAGCCTTGTGGATAACAGATAATAATACAGAACGGTTTTTATTGATCGGTAGTGTGTAGTGGGTGTACTCCTGGTTGAACTCTTAAATTCAACTGTTGAAGTCGCGATAGATAGAATAGGCTTTGAACATCACGAACTATCAGGTCGGGCAAAAGATATAGGTTCGGCAACGGTTATGTTATCTTTAACCTTGGCGGCGTTTACCTGGGCATTAATTTTAATTTAGATAGGAAATAATATATGAGTGCATTGATTTGTGGGTCTATGGCCTACGATACTATTATGGTTTTTCACGATAAATTTAAAAACCATATTCTTCCTGAAAAAGTGCATATGTTGAATGTGTCTTTTTTAGTGCCAGCGATCCGCCGGGAATTTGGTGGCTGTGCGGGTAATATAGCGTATAACCTAAAATTATTAGGCGAGCAGCCTAAAATTATGGCAACAGTCGGTCATGATTTTGAACCCTATGCGCAGTGGTTGAGTCAATGCAAAATCTCATGTGAATATATTAGCAAGTTAGATGCGCATTTCACAGGACAGGCTTATATCACAACCGATGAAGATGATAACCAGATTACCGCATTTCATCCGGGAGCCATGAATGAGTCACATACTAACTCGATTCCTCAGGATGCCGGCATAGAGGTCGGTATTGTTTCTCCTGATGGTAAATTAGGGATGCAGCAGCACGCACAAGAATTTGTCGAGGCAGATATTCCTTTTATATTTGACCCGGGCCAGGGGATGCCAATGTTCAGTGGTGACGAATTACTGGAGTTACTTGGTTTGGCCACATGGGCTACCTTTAATGACTATGAGTCTGAATTAATGCAGGAGCGAACCGGCTTGTCATTAGAGCAGATTGCCGAGCAAGTTGAGGCTTTGATCATTACTTTAGGTGGTGCAGGCTCTAAGATTTATACGCAAGGACAGTGTATAGATATTCCATCGGCACAGGCAAAAAAGTTAAGTGATCCTACCGGTTGCGGTGATGCTTATCGTGCCGGACTCTTGTACGGCATCATGAATGAATATGATTGGTCAACGACAGGTCGTATTGCTTCCTTACTGGGCTCAATCAAAATAGAGCATCATGGTACGCAGAATCATCATTTCAGCATAGAGCAATTCAAAGCACGCTACCTAGATAGTTTTGGTGAGTCGTTTTAATTTTCTATACCGTAGGCTGGATTAGATTTTTTTTGCGAAGCAATAAAAACGTAACCCAGAAAAAACGTACGTAGATATGAAAAATTCCGGATTACGTTATCTGCACTTCACTTGCTAATCTAACCCAGCCTACAAATGATTTATAGCATCCAACTACTGGATGCTTGTAACTAAAAAATATGTTGAATAGCTGTACAACTAAATATATAAATCCAATCAAATTTTCTGCTTCACTTTCAGTGACAGTACTGACTCTTTTGTGTCTATCAGTTGCAGCTGCACATGGTGTCGATGCGAATACTCAGCAGTTTCTACAGAATAATAATGGTCTGGCAATTGGACCATTTTTATATATCGGTGCCAAGCATATGCTCACTGGCTATGACCATTTGTTATTTCTAGTCGGGGTGATTTTCTTTTTATTTCGTACCCGTGATATTGTCGTCTATGTCAGCCTATTTACCTTAGGACACAGTTTAACCCTGTTCTTTGGTGTACTGGAAAATATCTCGGTCAATGCCTATATTATTGATGCAGTTATCGGCCTGACTGTGGTTTATAAAGGCTTTGATAATCTAGGTGGATTTCAACGGTTATTTGCCCATCAACCAAATACAAAAATAGCCGTGCTGATTTTTGGGTTATTTCATGGTCTGGGTCTGGCGACAAAATTGCAGGATTTTGATCTTCCTCAACAAGACTTGTGGAAAAATTTGCTAGCATTTAATGTTGGTGTCGAGATAGGTCAAATTCTGGCTTTACTGTTTATATTATTGCTGCTCAATTTTTGGCGACGCTATAATAGTTATCTAAGTTTTGCAGTGCTGACTAATACTCTATTAATGGCTGCTGGGCTAGTATTGTGTGGCTATCAAATGGCCGGTTATTTTTTAACTACCTAAGACTTATGAATGAAGTAATTGTTCCCGTTCAATCCTTGAAAACACTGATTATTAGCATGGTCTGTGCAATTCTGCTGGCTTTTTTTATACTGATTGCCTTTGTCGCACCCGCTGAATATGGTATAGATCCAACCGGTCTGGGTACGGAACTAGGGCTAACTGAGTTAGCCCCGTCTAAACAAGTAAATACCAAAGCTGTGCTGGCATGCCCGGTGGGTAATCAACAATCAGACTGGCAAGATATTGTTATTATTACAGTACCCGAAAAATCAGGCCTGGAATATAAATTCTATATACAAGAGGATGCTGAAATCGCCTATGAATGGTCGAGTGATAGCTCGGACTTGTACTATGATTTTCATGGCGAACCGGCAGGTGATCAAACCGGCTATTTTAAATCTTACCGGGAGTCAACGGCGAGTCAATCTAATGGTTTATTAACTACACCGTTTACAGGAATCCATGGCTGGTACTGGAGAAATGATAGCAATCATGCGGTACAAATCACCTTAAAAACCAGAGGGCAGTATCAAGTTAAAGGTCTGATTTAAAACAATGGGGAGTAGGCATTAGCCTACTCCCCATTGTTTTATTGTTTATGTTAAAATCACACTTTTTCACACGCTAGCGATTTTGAATTCAGCAAAAAACAGATAGAGAGAAAACATGGCAGGACATAGTAAGTGGGCCAATATTAAGCACCGTAAAGCAGGTCAGGATGCGAAGCGGGGAAAATTATTTACCAAAGTTATTCGCGAGATCACGGTTGCGGCTAAGGCAGGTGGTGCAGATCCAGCCAGTAATCCAGGCTTGCGCTCCGCGATTGATAAGGCACTAGGCGCGAATATGAAACGCGATACCATCGATAACACGGTTAAAAAAGCAACCGGTGCTATGGACGGCGTAAATTATGAAGAAGTGCGTTATGAAGGCTATGGATCTGGCGGCATTGCGGTGTTGGTTGATTGTTTAACAGATAACCGTAACCGTACCGTCGCAGAAGTGCGTTATGCTTTTACAAAAGCAGGGGGTAACCTGGGCACCGATGGTTCCGTTGCCTATATGTTTAATAAGGTAGGCATTATCAGCTATGCCAGCGATGTGGATGAAGATACCTTAATGGAAGCCGCGTTAGAAGCGGGTGCTGAAGATGTAATCAGCAACGATGATGGCTCCATGGATGTAATGACGGCTTGGGAAGAGTACCTTGATGTCAAAGAAGCAATGGTCACTGCAGGCTATGAATCCGAAGGTGGAGAAGTTACCATGCAGGCAGAGATTTTGAACCAGCTGGATGCCAATGATGCAGAAAAAATATTGCGTTTAGTGGATGTATTAGAGGATCTGGATGATGTGCAAAGTGTTTATTCTAATGCAGATATTAGTGAAGAAGTGATGGCTGAATTGGAAGAAGTATAACCAGTGGCCAGAATTTTAGGTATAGATCCCGGCTCTCGACTGACAGGGTTTGGCGTCATAGACGAAACAGCCACTGGCTATCAATATCTAGCCAGTGGCTGTTTGCGTATTAAAGGTGATAATTTTCCGCTGCGCTTGAAACAGATTTTTGCTGGCATTAGCGATATAGTCGAAGAGTATAAGCCTACTGAAATGGCGATAGAGCAAGTGTTTATGCACAAGAATGCCGATTCGGCCTTAAAATTAGGCCAGGCGCGTGGCGCTGCCATCTGTGCTGTACAGTTATTTGATATACCCGTGTTTGAATATGCGGCGCGTCAAGTTAAGCAAGCGGTCGTGGGTAAAGGCTCGGCTGATAAATTACAGGTACAGCAAATGGTTAAGATTTTGCTAGGAATAAGCGGCGAATTACAAATAGATGCGAGTGATGCGCTGAGCATCAGCTTATGTCATGCTAATTTCCAACAAACACAAAGACGATTACAACAAGGCATGCCTTCATGATTGGATTTATACGCGGTAAATTAGTGACTAAAACACCGCCCTTATTAGTGTTAGATGTGCAAGGGGTGGGTTATGAAATCGAAGCGCCGATGACCACCTTTTATAATCTACCGGCTATGGGCGAAACGGTACACCTGCATACTCATTTAGTGGTGCGTGAGGATGCACATATCCTGTTTGGTTTTTCCACAGAATCAGATCGAATGATGTTTCGCACTTTGATAAAAGTCAATGGCGTAGGGCCGAAATTAGCATTAACGATATTATCAGGACAGAGCGCAGATGAATTTCATCGTTGCATCCATGACAATGATACCGCTGCGTTAATTCGCCTACCGGGTGTAGGTAAGAAAACGGCCGAACGCTTGATCATAGAAATGCGTGATAAATTACCGACGCTGGATGATTCTAGTCTTAGCTCAAATAGTGAGCAAGGCAGTACCGTGTCATCTAGAAGTAACGCTAAGCAAGAAGCAATTAGTGCCTTGTGTGCTTTGGGTTATAAACCACAAGATGCTAGTAAAATGGTACAGGGTATTGCTCAGGAAGATAAAAGCTGTGAAGATATTATCCGCCTGGCTTTACAGAGAAAAACTTAGTTCTAAATGTGCGTGCAATAATTTAAGCTCAATGGGGTGAAGAATAGGAATTTCAAGCCACAAAGTCAAGGTATATTGAACCATAGCAAAAGAAACAGCTAAATCACTTCAACTTGCGCTTACGGCCTTCTGGCTTGCGCCCATCGCACTTAACATTTGGAGTTACCTCCGCCTGCCCGATGCTTGCTATCTGGTGGTTGACCTACCTTGCCAGAACGGGAATGACACCCGCTGGAATTATCGACCTTGCTCGGCCGCATACCCCATTGATTTAAACCTTTAAGTCAACCGGTGAGGGTCCTGTCAAATCTAATTTGAAGTGATTGATGGCTTCATATGCATCCATAAAGCTGACATTAACCAGTGGCCAGTATTATAGTATTTATTATCAGGAGTTTGGCTTACCAAAGTGTTGTAATAATCAGACTGTTCTGAAGTCAATGATTGCCTTTGTGATAACCCGTATAAACCCAGAGCAGTTGTACCTGCATAAAATGAATCACTGTTACTAATTTCATCTTCTACAGCGCCCATTAATTGTGAGTCAACAGTGGTAGCTGTTTTATTATAATCAGTGTCTGATACTGACACAACAAGGTAACCACCAATATTCTCAGCATTTCGACCAGCATCATAATCATAAGTAATTCCAGCATTATCCACAATATAACTATCACCATTTTGATGCGCTTTATATGGCCAGTACATTAAATAATTAGAGCGATTTTCTTTTGACCACTCCTGAGCTACGTCAATAAAATTTAATGTATTAACAACTAAAGATTGCCAGACTGTTGCATCCATATTGTTTTCATCTTTAGAAAATAAATACATTATCGGTAGCACAGCTTTATCTGGCTGCACATCTTGAGATGAACTTATGTCTTTATCACAGGTACTGTCCCCAGTACCAGGCAGGGTTGGGATCGATCCGCTATCACTAAAAGGGTTTGACTGGTTATTATCATTGAAATCACGAGATGAAATTTCTATTGACCTTGCTTTTGCCCATTTCATTAAGTCATTGGATTCAGAATCATCGCCTGCAATTTTATATGCTAATGCAGCGAGATAAACGGCACCCGTCATGTAGAAATCTCCATCTGTAGCGCTACCCGTTTGATTCTCAGTTGGATTGCCCTGAGCATCCCTTGTCCAAACTAATAACATGTCTTGATAACAGACCCATACTTTCTTATTATCAATTTCTTCGGAAGATGCCTCCGCAGCAACCCAATAATGATAACCATCTAAAAATCTAGCGCTTGCAGTTTCATAATCATCACTGCCTATTCCTGAGTTAGGCTGTGTTTGGTATATATGCATAATCATTGCTGATGTTAACATTCCAAACCCAATACCTTCAGAGGTATAAATTGAACCAGATCCCTGTCCAGAATCATCATTTGCAATTAGGTCGTAATTTATACCACCAAAAGTAAGTTCTAACTTGTTGGCTGACCACCAGCTCTCATATGCAGTTAAAATTTTTGCAATTTCAACAGGGCTAATGTTGTTTGCCTGAATAATGTCGGATCGGTAAAAAGCTTCCAATACCCAACGATTCTTTATATTGGCGTGTGAAGCTAGTTCGGCTACGAACACACGACCGTCAACAAACTTAACACAGGGAAATTTGATATTGGATAGCATATCCATCGTGCCGCATTGTTCCCGCTTTATATGGATGCCAGATTTCAGACGTGAATCGCCTGTATAATCCCAAAAACGAAAACTGTCTTTTTCCCCAGCATACTCTAAGCTCCCTTCGTATTGTTCCCCTTTTACGTTAAGACAGTCAACACTTAAGTCGAGTGCCTCATCCACAGCCACGCAGCTGGGACCGTTGTGTACTGCGAGGGCGATACCGCTTGCTCCCGAAAAGCCCACAATCGTTAACAAATAAACTAATCTAATCGGTTTCATTACGTATTACCTATAAAACAAGGGTTAAGCCTGATAATAGGAATTCCAACCCACAAAGTCAAGGTATATTGAACCATTGCAAAAGAAACAGCCCTGTCGACTGAGTCTAAAATAGTGAACGCCAAGGTCGGGTCTTTGATTTATGATTCTTAACAAGATCACTGTCTGAAGCTTAGCATAAGCCAAAGCCTCTGGCGTTGCTGATAATACGCATAAAATGAGACACTGATCATATTGTTAGAGTTTTGCTCGCATAGCTTTTAGAAAGGGTCTACACTCATTACTCAAAAATCATAAAAGTTGGATAAGCAAATGAAAAGAATAATATTAATGATAGCATTATCCATTGCTGCATCAATCGCATTAGCGGGTGATAACCCCGCCACGTATAATACTAAAACAGGGCGCTTAGATATTCCAGCGGTTATTGTAGATGGAGGTCCTATAAATTATAGTGTTGCGTTTGAAAAAGCAGACGCGCCAGCTACGACGGCACATATCAATGCGTTTCGCTTGTTGCCCGAGAGTGTGGCCTTAGCAGAAGATCCTAGCGCACCCGATTGGTTGTTTGTGCAAACGGCAGCAACGGCTGAATTAGTTTCAACCACTACCTTAGTCGTACCCTTCCAACAAGACGTGTTCGCGTTCACAGACCGACCATATCGCCAGCATGCGTATTTAAATGCTACGCAATTTGT
>Ga0233435_1000345_pt1 | contig 57009 bp, 86 predicted proteins | sample SI_122_August201_3_FD_182735 | JGI IMG/M metagenome (GOLD analysis project Ga0233435, IMG submission 182735) | Seawater microbial communities from Saanich Inlet, British Columbia, Canada - SI_122_August2016_135_MG | ecosystem: Environmental > Aquatic > Marine > Inlet | place: Canada: British...
GCATACGATGAATACTTGTCAATCTAACATGCCTAGAGACTATGTACTTAAATCAGACTACAAGACTGAAGCAAGTGAGATTAAGGCTATGATTACTGAACAGTCTAAGAAGATTGACCAAATTTGGAAACACATGAGGAGTGATAAGTAATGGCTAGAACTAATCAAAAAGTAAGAGATTCAAAAGGCAGATACATAAAGGTAACTCTGCTAACTAAGATTAAATCAATCTGTAATCGTTTTATTACTAAGTTAGAGGGTTGGTTGAAATGATGGGCTTACTAACAAATATCCTACCTATCCTTGGTGGATTTGCAATGAAGCTGTTTGCGCTAAACCAACAAGCCAAACAAGACCAACAAACACAGATGCTCGATGTGTTGGCAGCGAGGTCACAATCTATTCAAGAGGCTAGAGATACTGCGAGTAAAGAGTCCCCTATGGCAGCACTGAATCGTAGAGTTATTATCTTTGTTATCTTAGCATTAGTTGTATTCACTCAGATAGCACCTGTAATATGGAATGTAGAAACAGTCGTACCAACAGTAAGAGAAGGTTTTTCACTACTAGGTATTCAAGTCACAGCAGATGAAGTTGAGTATGTAACAGTTAAAGGTATGCTCAAATTGAATGAGGTGTTTGAATGGGCTACACTTATCATTGAGTTTTACTTTGGCGCTCAGTTGGCAAAAGGTAAATGATATGATTGATGAAAGATTGTAAAGGTTTAGAAATTAATAGGAGTAATAAATGAACAATGCAGAAAGACAAAAGTGTGAAATATGGACTCGCGTTATGGGCTACCATAGGCCTATAAGTAGTTTTAACCCAGGTAAACAATCAGAACACGCTGAGAGAGTATTCTTTAAAGAAAAAAGCAAATGATTAAAGTAAACTTCGGTACTGAGAAACGACCTGTATGGCGTACTGTTCAACATAAATTAAAGGAATCTTAATGAACAAGTGTTCAATAACAGCGTTTTTAGTAGGTATTACGATAACTGTATCATCTTTAGCCTTTTTTGGACAGATGATGCAGATGCCAAGTAAAGGGTTTCAGCTGGGTTCACAGATGATTATGCCTCAGCAACCTCAACAACAACCTTGCGTATGTAAGTGTAACTAAGGAGACAATATGCCTTTCAAGACAACACCCGAGATTGATTTCTCAGCGGTAGGGTTAATAACAGATGTGCCTACTCATTCATTACCAGACGGTGCTTGGAATGATTGCTTAAACCTAAGATGTAAAGATGGATCGGTACAGGGGGTTAATACTTTTGTAGACGACATCTTACTTCACAATTCAGATGCAGTAATATCTGGTGGTAAGGCGATGGCTGTGACACAATTCACACCTGCAGGTTACAACTACCTTATCTTAGCGTTTATCGTTAATGGCACTGATAACTTTGGACACGTAGTAACTTACAATACAAGTACAAGTGCTTGGAACGATATTACTAATAGCACAACTTCTTTGAAGTTTACCTTCGATGATAAGTACCCTCCACAGATATTCGTATTCAATGAGATGCTTATTGTTAACCCAGCAGTAGATGCTCCACCAATGTTTACAGATGCAGGTATCAGCTCAGGTAGTTTAAACCTATTACCTAACTGGCCTAGTGACTCTACACCAACACCATTAGTAACTAGAAGTCTTAAGCCTTTTGGAAATAGACTAATGGCTATGAATATCTTTGAAGAACATACTACTTCTACAGCCGATGATGTGAACTTACCAGTAGATATCCTATGGTCTTCCCATATTACAGGCATTGGTTCTTTAACAGCTGCTGAATGGACTGCTAGTACTACTAATACCGCAGGTGATGCATTTGCAGTAGAGACCCCAGGAAAGATATTAGATGGTGGTCAGTTAGGTGAGTTCTTTATTGCTTATAAGTCTGACTCTGTTATCAGAGTATCTGAAACCGGAGATACATATGTTCTATCATTTGAATCAATATTTGAGGATGATGGAGTCTATTCTAGTCGTTGTTTTACTAATATCGGTGATGCTATGCATTTGGTTGTTGGTAATTATGGTGTGTACATTCACGATGGTCAGTCCCAAAAGACTGATATCGCGAAAGGAATCTTTCAAGATACGATCTTCGATTTGGTTAAGGCAGCTGAGAGAGATAGGGCTTTCTGTTTTCAACAGACAAGAGATAAGGAAGTATGGTTCTGTTTCTCATCAACTACCAATGCAGGATTAGGTTGTAACCTAGCTTTTGTATATGACTACAATGAGAAGAAGCTACATAAGAGAAGTCTTCCTGGTGTATCAGATATCTATGAAACAGAGTTGAATGGTGAGCTTAAGATCTATGCTACTAAACCAAATGACACTAAGTTACAAGTATTATCCAATACAACTTATATTGCAGATGGTTGGTTTACAAAAGAAGATGACAACTTAACAGATAACAATTCAATCAAACAGATTAACTCTGTTAAGGTTAATTCGGTTAACAATGTTAAGATTGCATTGACTGCTACTCAGCATCTAAGTGATACTAAGACTTATACTTACACAACCTTTAATCCTGCATCAGCTTACAAAGTTGATTTAAGAACTACTGGAAGATATATGAACTTAAAGGTTCAGATGGACGGAACAACAAACCCTCAGTTGGGTAAGTTACAATTTGATGTTAGATTAACTGGCAAGAGATAGTCTCAGGCTGTGTTCTGGCGTACTTTAATTAAAAGGAATACCAATGGCTAAGATTACAGAAACAGAGCTTAGAAGAAAGCTTAAGAAGGCTGGTACTGGAGGAGGTTCTTCAGGACCAACTGCTTCTCTAGTAGGAGACAGCTGGGAGTATTCAGAAGCAGTCTTATATCTAGCTTATGCTAGTAATATTACTAATGAAAGCTTGTCTGGGGTTATTACCAACCAAAGTGATGCAGTTGGCTTTCAGTTCTCTGCCTTCTCATCTTCAGGGGTGTTATTACCTTGGAGAGGTTACTTATTCTCTAAGAGTATTTACGCCTCAGGAGACCCTACAGACTACATCTGGGAAGATATATCAGCAGGATCATCTGCTAGCACTATGGAGAGATACTATTCAACCTACTCAGGGTTATTAACTGAGATGGGGAATCCAGACTATCCAGGTACTATGTCTGGTGGGGGCGCAGTTCCTTGGACCTCTATTTCCACTTCTTCTCCTATTCCCGATACCGCTTTCTTTCTAGCTGAGAGATATACTATCAACAGTGTTAAATCTACTTGGAATGTATATGCAGTAGCTACTGAAGAGAATGGCTTTGGCTTAATTCCTTATACAATAACTGGTAGGAATAAACCTGCTCTTAATAGTTCTCAGTGGAACGCTGATACTATTCTTGCAGTGTCTGCTTTCACAGGTAGGGCATATAGCTCTATTAGAGAGTTCGGTTATGGAACAACTGTAGTTATAACTTATGATGATGGCAAGTTATACGGAATGCTTAAGAAAGTTAGTGGAATAGCGACCTGGGTAGCCCCTATTGATTATATCGATGGAGCTCTTTTAGTAGATACTACTATCATTGAGTCTAAGATTGCAGATAATGCTATTACTGTTAATAAGATTCTTAACGATGCTATCAACTCAGATAAGATAGCTAATAATGCAGTTACGGTTAATAAGATATTAGACGGAGCCATTAACGCAGGTAAGATAGCTAATAACGCAGTTACAGTTAATAAGATTCTTAATAGTTCTATTAACGCAGACAAGATAGCTAATAATGCAGTTACGGTTAATAAGATATTAGACGGAGCCATTAACTCAATTAAGCTTGCAGATAATGCAGTTACAGTTAATAAAATATTAGACAACGCTATTAACTCAGATAAGATTGCAGCTAACGCTGTAAATACCTCTGAGATTGCTGCTGGGGCTGTTACTGCCAATGAGATACAAGCTAATACTATTGGTGCTAATCAGCTTGCCGCTAACTCAATTACCGCTGGTAAGCTAGTAGTTGCAGGTACTGGGGCTATTGTTCCTAGTACTATTGGCGCAGGAACTATTGCGTCTGTAACTGCAGCTCAATCAGATGCTTCAACAGCTATTACTAATGCTGCTACTGCACAAGGAACTGCTGATGGTAAAGTAACCACTTTTTATCAAGATGAACCTCCTACTGCTGAAGGTATAGGTGACCTATGGTCTGATACAGATGATGGGAACACCCTATACCGTTGGAGTGGCACTGCTTGGGTTAACGTCCAAGATTCTGATATGGCAACAGCTATATCGAATGCTGCAACAGCTCAATCAACTGCTGACGGTAAGATAGTTTCATTTATACAAACTACAGCACCTACAGCTGAGGGTGTAGGTGATTTATGGACTGACACTGATGCTGCCAACAGGTTATATCGTTGGAGTGGTACTGCTTGGGTAGATGTGCAAGATACAACAGTAGCTGACAACATATATACTGCAACTACAACAACCATTGATGGGGGCAAGATAACAACTGGATCAGTAGCAGCTTCTAAGATTGTTGCTAATTCTATTACAGCTGGAGAGATTGCTGCGCTTACTATCACAGCTTCTCAGATAGCAGCCAATACAATTAGTGCTACTCAGATAGCGGCTAATACTATTACCGCTGGAGAAATAGCAGCTAATACTATTACTGCTGGTCAGATACAAGCTAACACCATTGGTGCTAATGAGATTGCAGCTAACGCTATTACCACAAGTGAGCTTGCGGCAAACTCTGTAACGGCTACTGAGATTCAAGCTAACACCATTGGTGCTAATGAGATTGCAGCTAACAGTATCACTGCTGGCCAAATAGCTGCACTTACTATCACCACAAGTGAACTAGCGGCAGGTTCGGTTACAGCTTCTGAGATTGTTACTGGTACTATTACTGCTAATGAAATGGCAGCTAACTCTGTAACTACCTCAGTCCTTGCGGCTAATGCTGTTAGCGCTGATAAGATACAAGCTAATGCTGTCACAGCTTCTAAGATTAATGTAACTGACTTAGCTGCTATAAACGCCAATATGGGAACTATAACTGCAGGTAAGATGCAATCTACTGATGGTAAGTTTGTTATTGATTTAACTAATAAGACAATTAGTATCGAGATTTAATATGAGTAAAAAACTATATGCCAATGGTAATACAGGCGCTGTATCTATTAGTGATGGCGATGCCAATATAGGAAGCCCCCTTACTAATCTAAATAAGATTTACTTTCATAGTGATCTCTCTTATTTGGCGGTATCCTCTATTAAGACGGGGACACTGTCGCTTGCCAGTAGAACTGCTAATAATTCCGACTCCTCATCAGCTTATGGCTCCACAGTACACAACTTAGGTGCACACGGGCTTAGCTTCAAACCTATGTTGTTTGGGTATCTTTCATCAGGAGAGCAGCCTATCTTAGGTGATGTTGTTGTACAAGCTTCAGGTAACGCTTCTATTAGGACTGTAACACTTGGAGCTGACGCTACTAATATCTATGCTAGAGAAATATACCTGAATAAGGATGTTAGTTTCTCATCTCTTTCTTTAGCCTACAAGATAATTATTCTTAATAACGCAGGACTATAGTATGCCAACAACTCTATCAATTATACCAACGAGGTTTATTGCCTCTAATGGAGATCTAGATTCCAATAATAGGTACATATTTAAGGTTACAACTGGCGAAGACTTCCTATTCCCAGAAGGAAGAACTATCGACTTACCTTACCAAGGGGTAGTGTATAAGATAGACACTTACTCTAATCATACTGGGACCAGTAGTACTTTCGCAGCCTCCTTTCACAGGATGCGATTATGAGTTTCTACGCCTCCAACAACAAGATAAGAGTAACAAACTCTACAGGTAGTGATATCTTCAATACAGATTGGAAGATGCCAGCAATCACTAGTACACTATCAGGCACTAAAGCAATGGCTTCTAGAGGCACTGGTAACACAACCCCAGTGGTGGTTAATCACGATCTTGGTGCTGCGCCCTATTCTCCTTCGTTCGTACTAGCGGTAGCTGAGATAACAAACTACTCAGGATACCCTTGGGCAAACACTATGTTTAATAGTTCGGGCTCGATTATCAGTAATTTAGGTTGGGCCGATGTTGGAGGTCTCAATTGGAGAATAAAAGGCGCTAGAGCTATCACGTTTTATGTGAGTGGAGGTAGGTTGTACTTAAGGGAAGAGTACTATAATGGGTTTAATTCATTAAGCTTGTCATCGTATAATTTGGAATATAAAGTTTATTTAGGGAGTTATGTATGAAAACATTTAGAATTACAGCGTGGGCCACTAGAGCAGACACACCAGAGGTTTCGCAGACTGTTGTTGCAGTCCTAGAGACTCTTGGGGACATTGTTAAGAAAGAGGAATATGAGTTTGATGTAGATGGGAGTTATGACCATATCACGGAAGAATTTAACACCAAGGTTGAACTAATCCTAACGAATAATAATCTCCTTTAGACTATGTATGAGATAAAACAAATAAAAGGTGAGGATATTCTCATCAGATATAACAGCCTAAAGCAAGAGATAGATAAAGCTTTAGAACACAGTGATGGTGAGTGGACAGCCGCTCAAATAGTGGAAGCCGCCATTAAAGAACCTACCATGTTTCATTTATGGGAAGTTCTGATGGACGGCTCTCCAGTCGCCATTGCAACTACTAGGGTTATTACTTATAATAACTTTACTTCATTACACATTATCACGTTAGGTGGTAGTGAAATATACGCAGATATGCCTTACTTAATAACCGAGTTTGAGAAGATGGTTAAAGAGTATGAGCACATTGATTATTTAGAATACACAGGACGCAGAGGTTTCATTAAGCAACTAACTAAGGTTGGTTGGAATGAGATGTATGTGACTATGAGAAAACACTTAAAGGAGAATTAGATGAAGTTTCTAATGAATGCACAGAATGTGCTTAATATGAACAATGGTGCTGTATATGAGCCTGTGGAATATCACAAAGGTGGAGGTTCTTCTACTTCTACTACTGGCTTTGCTCAAGAGTATAAGCCTCAGATTACAGATATGCTTGCCAAAGGCAAAGGGTTATATGACTCAGGTCAGTTAGGATCTGTAGCAGACTTTAATGCTACTCAACTAGCTGCTCAACAGCAAGGTGTTGGTTCTGCAGGTATCCAAACAGGCTTAGAACAAGCTATGGCAGCTCAAGCTAATAAAGGGGTAGACTTAAGCGGTATGCGTACTGCAGCTAAGACAGATGCATTAGGGGCACTAGGTCTGTCTACTGCAGGTGCTGGTCGTTCAGGAGGATTAGGTGGTTCAAGACAATCTCTTAACCAACAGTCTATTGCTAATGATTTAGCAGGTAAGTTTGCTGGTATTGACCAACAAGAACAAGCTACTAACTTTGCTAATAAACAAGCAGCGTTAGGCGCTCAAGGTACTGGTGCTCAAACACTAGCAGGTATCGGTGCAGGACAACAACAACAAGCTCAGAATCAAGCAGATGCAGCTTACAAAGGTTTATCACAATATGCTTCACTATTTCATGGTGTTGCTGATAAGTCTACTACTACACAACAATCTGGAGGTAAGTGATGACTATTTGGAATCAACAGAATAACGGTTATGAATTCCCTAAATCAAACGAGGAATATGCCGCAATGAATAATAGCGACATTAGGGATCGTTTTAACCAAGTAGGAAATGATCTTGTTGGAACTCTTGATAATGGGTATCGCAGGCCTGTATATTCTAATGAAGATCAGAGAAAGATAGAATATATGGAGTACAGGAGAGACCAACTTCAAAGAAAGATGGCTGAAGAGTCTGCTTTACGAAGAGCAGAAGCTGAACGATATATGGCGCAAAGAGCAGCTGGACCATTAGGTGCTTCTATAGATGACAATCTAAGAACAGATATTCGTACTCCTTCTAGAGAGGCTGCTGCTAATTATTCTAGAGCTGCTGCTGATAGTACTTCTACTCCAGCTTATTCTTATTACGCCCAGAGTGATGATAGGTTAGACGGTCATTCTATTGATTCTGTAATGGATCCTGATTTTAGATGGACAGATGAAGGCAGAAAGCAGGACTGGTATTCTAAATAGGAGATACTAATGGCTTACGGTCAACAACAAAACGTATGGGGTACTAGAAGTAACGCATACGGCGATGAAGAAGAAGGTCAAGCCTTTGGATCTGGTATGGGAGGAAACTCTATCAAAGCTGTAGGTGGGGGCTTCAAAGAGAAGAACACAGGTAAGATGATTGCTAAGACTGGTGCTCAAATATTAGGCACTATCTATGGTGGACCTGCAGGTGGTATGGCAGCTGGTATGGCTGTTGATGCTATGGTCCCTGACAAACAATCAGTTAGGTCTGGCACTAGTGGTTTCGGTTCTCAATCCGGCAGTACTGGCCAGAGTGGAACCTCTATGAGACCAGGTGGTAGCTCCAATATGGGCAATGTAGCCACTTTAGCAGCTCAAGGCTGGGATAAGTATCAAGCTGGACAAAAAGCAGCAGGACCATTAGCTGATGAAGCGACACAGATGGCTCTTAACGAGAACACAGCTGATCTAGCTAATAACGCTTATTCCCCAGCAGGAGACGCAGCCGCTAACGGAGCTACTGATGTTGCTGCCGATGGTACTGCTGATGCAGCTACTGATGGCGCAGGTAATGCGGTTATGTGGGCTAAAGCTGCTTACGACGTATCTAATAAACTAAATGAATCTGGTGTTACAGCTTCTGAAGCCCCAGGTGAATCTAAGTTTAATATGGATGCCTCCACTATTGGTCAAGAAAACAAACCGATAACTTTAGGTAGTACACCACAAACAACTCTTCCAACTACAGGACCTTTAGGTAATCCTAATAAACCTCAGTTTGATGAAGAAGAATATATGAGAAAATTTGGAGGAAGATAAGATGGCATATAACAAACAAGCAAACCCTTGGGGTGGAGCAACATCTGAATTAGGATGGAGAGGATTTGCAGATGGTAGTAAACATGGTAATCCTGCTGCTATTGCTCCTCCTAAAGACGACATATATAAGAAGCTGGCAATGAAAGCTCTTACAGATATTGGTGGGGCAGCATGGAACGAATATACAGCCCCTGTTAATACTGGACAGTCAATGTGGGGAGATGAATTAGCAGGTTTTGATACTGCTATCGATGCTAAAGTTACAGGAAAAGATGGTGCTCTTAGGGATAAGAATGCTGTTGAACTAGAAGCGGCTGAGAGAGCTAAGGCAGACTTTATACGCTCTCATCCTAATGCTGGTAAAGAAATCTACAATCGTCCTGAATGGACTGAGAATGTTCCTGACTTCTTGATGCCTGGGGGAAGTAGATACAAAGTCCCTGAGGGATCAATTAATACTAGACAGGCTAATGCTTATAGGAATAATTGGAAAGCGGATCGTAAGTTTGTTCCAACACCAGCTCCGTTAGCCAAGAAGAAAACTGTTGTTAATCCTAATCCAAATGCAGTTACTGTAGACCCTAATGCGGTTAGCACAGTTAACGCTAAAAGGATCAAAGAAAAGTCATTGGGATACGGAAATACTCCAGGATTTGTTCAGGTTAATCCTGAACATTCTTCTTTAAGACAAGGTACTTCAAGTGTATTAAACACTGTGCAACTTGCTGATAGATTAGATGATGTCCAAAACTCACTTCATACTCTGAAGCCAGAATGGTACATGAATGATGCGGAACTACTTACAGAGAACAAGAAAGACGCTGTCCAAAGCTGGATGACAGGCGGATTGTTCAGCATGTCAGACGCACAGACTTATTTCACTAAGGCCCCTCACGAGTTTGTTGAATTTAAGAAGAATCCTGTTGAATGGTACTTCACAAAAGGACCTGGCAAGAATGACAAGAAAGATTACAGCGGGCATAGCTGGTTCGGAAATTAAGGAGATATTATGACACAACAAGAATGGGAAGCACTAAATGCTACTATGGGATACTCTCCCGAACAAGACGCTTCAATTAGAAAATCAGTACAGCAAGCGACAGCAAATGGAGCTACTGTTCCTCCGGGTTACCAAAACTTATTGCCGTCGGTGGCAAGCTGGATGCCGGGTGAAGAGCAATATAGTATTTTCAATAGCCCAGAGTATGGTGAAGTTGATGCTTTTGGTTATGACGCTATTGACTCTGCCTCTACTGGAGTATTAGATAAATATTCTTCAGAGGTAAATGATCCTTCTTCAAACGTCAATAAAGTTGAAGTTAAGAAGCATAATGCAGATGGTACAGTAACCACTACTACTACTGAAAATAAGACAAATACCCCTTCGTTCAAAGGGACAAAGGACAAAGATAAAGATAAGATGCGGGTCCCAATGACCAATGCAGGTGGTATGACTGTGATCGCCACATCTCCAGAAGAGGTAGCTATGTACCAGAATAATGGTTATGTAGCTCCTAATACAGAGATGGCTTATCCTGAAGTTGGCTCTGATGATGCCCAGACAGCCCAAGGGTTCGATGATTGGCGTAATGAGTACAACTCACGACCAGAACTAGAACCCTCTCAATTCTTTGATAATCCTATGATTGACACAGATGCGATGGGTAATCCTATTCAAGATCAAACCTGGGATGGCAACAATGTAAATAAAGGTGTAGATAGAACTAACACACGTCTTAATAATTTAGAAGGTATTGATCCTAATGATGATTACTACGAAGGCTTTATTCCAAGCAATTATCATTTGGAAGGTAACTATTATGGCGATGAAGCTGCTATGGTCGGTGATTCAGCTCTCTTTGACCAAGCTGAATTTGGGGATACTGAATGGGGAGGACGTAATACTACTCCTAAGACTATGTATCATCCAAGCGGCTTTTCGCAAGTGATCAACGAGCCAGAAGCTCCTTTGTTTATTCGTGACGGTTACTTTAATACCCAAGCTGAAGCTACTGAAGATAGAGATGCTCAGACAGCATTCGATAAGGCTGAAGCTGGACAAGACTTCTTTAATAATCAATGGGATGCTGAAGAAGCTTCTTTAGCAAATACCCCTTCTTGGTTAGGGCAATCAGACGGAGCTATCACAGATGCTGAACGTGATGATTTAGTCGCTCAAGATCAATCTATTTACCCTAATCAATCTTTTGATTGGCAAGGTAAAGGCGAAGGCCCTATGACAGACGCTGAACGTGAAAGCGCTAATAATCATAAAGAGGTTAACAAGAGTGAAGTGGCTAAAGAAGTAGTGACTACATTCCAAGATAGAATTAATTCAGGAGCTAACCCAGAGGCTGAAATCAAACGATTTGTTGACTCTTCTGGTCATCTTAAAGAGTGGAGACCTCAGTTGTTTAAAGCAATACTAGGAACTCTTATAGGTGTGGCTAGTGGAGAGTCGTTTGGAGCTTCTGCAACCGCAGGCTTTGGTGTTGTAGGTGAAGATATTGCTAGACAAGAGAAGGTTGATGCTGAGATAGCTAAGGAAGACCGTAAGTTTGTAAGAGACCTTACTCTTAAGCAAGTTGAAGCAGGAGGCAAGGCTGTTACAGCTCGTAAGGACTTGCTGAAGTTTACAACTAAACGTCTTGAGACTTTATCCACTAACTATAACAACAACTTCTTTGCTAGTATGGATAAGAAGATGAAGGAAAAGATAAATAAGAAGATTCCTGACGTTGCTCAAGCTTACAAAACATCGTTCTCTGCGTATGCAAGTAGAGCTGGTATATCAGAAGACGATCTAGTGGCTCCTGTTGGGAAGAAGGCCAAAGGCTTAAAGAGAATCTTTGACTCTGGAATGAGAGACTGGATGAAATCAATGAGAGCTCAAGCTCAAAGCGATGACGATATCAGTTTATCATCTTCTCCAGATGCTTTTATTAGAGCTAGAGCTTATCACACTAAGTTGACTAAAGATAAAGGGGTAAGTGGTGATATTGCTCCAATGCTTTTTGACAAGGAAGGCAACTTGGATGCTGAAAGACTATTGTCTTTAAGAGCGTCAGTTGATACTATTGTAAAAGGATCTGATAACTATCAGAATGCTGATGAAGTATTTAAGTCCCTAATTAAGATATGGAGAAAGATTAGTCTGGAAGACAGGAAAGACCTAACATTCCTTGAGTTTGCTAACTCACAGGTAGGACAATTGAAATAATACATAAGGAGCAACCATGCTTACAGATTATCTAGAAGGTGAGAACGATATCCCAACACATGTTAGGAGGTCTATTCAAACCAACAAAGGTGAATACTGGTTTGTTGATGGAGACACTATTGAGCCAACTAGTAAAGCTGAAGGGGCTCCAGTCCGTTTTAGTGATATGTCGGTTCCAGAAACCCTTCACTTCTTAGAAGATGGAACTGTTAAGTATGGTGATTGGGATGGAGAAATTATTGCTGATGAGATTGCTGGACTAGCAAACTCTCAAGGTTTTAATATCCTTCCTGATGATTCAGAAGAAGACATCTACGACAGACTACTGTCTCCATTACAGAATAAAGATGGATTAGGTCTTGGAGATAAGGCTTACTACGAAGGCATTATTCCTTTAGATAAGTTCTCTTCTGACAAGCAGGTCGCTTTAGCTGAAGCTGGAAGAATGGCTAGGGGTATTAGAGAGATAGATCCTAACGACCCTTGGGCACAAGCTAGAGGCAGAGTTCAACAACATTGGAGAGACACTTTAGTTGGTGAGAAGGCTGTTGCTTTAAATGAAGCGGCTTATGCTGCAGAAGCAGGATATAGAGGCCCAGAGTCTATCTATGTTGACCGTGAGGCAATGTTCTTGCATGCTGATAGAGACTTCATGAACCGTGCTGACAATCCTTTTTCAGCTGCTTTCGAGTCTAGTTGGATTGGCATTAAGCAAGGTATCCAAGGCGGCCGTTCTATGCTGGGTGATGCTCTTAATAACGAAGAGCTTTACTTATCTGGCAAGATTAATGCAGACATATACGAGAGTAAACTAAGGGAATTACCAGCGTATATTGACGACATTACTAATATTGAGGATGTATCTACAGCAGGTAACTATATAGCTGGCTTAGCTGGCATGGGGTTACCTTATATTCTTGGTTTGGTTGCTTCCTATGGCGCAGGCGCTGTTGTTGGTGGTGTGATCGGTGGGCCTCTTGGGGCTGGAATTGGCGTTGCTGCTGGTACTGCTATGCCTTGGTTGGTGTATGCAGGTGATACATATCATCGTATGGGCGGAGACAAAGATTCCAAGAATGCTGGTGCTGCAATGTCAGCTGGCTTAGCTATGGCCCTATTGGATCGTTTAGGTCTAAGAGGTATTATGAAGCCATCTTATGTGCTAACTAAAGATGGTATGGATCAAGTGATTGCTCAACACGCTAAGAAGACAGGTATATCAATTGACGCAGCCACTCTAGATGTTAAGAACAACTTGGGTAAAGCTCAAATGGATCTTCTTGATCAAGTAGAGGGTGTTGTAGACATCTTAGTTAAGAAAGGCTTAGTTGCTAAGTCGTTTGGAAAGAACTTTGGTCGTGGTGCTGCTATTGAGGGCACTACTGAGATGGCTCAAGAAACAACAGGCTACGTCACTGCACATTATGGTGGTGAGCATGGTGAATTTGATGGTGAAGAATACCGTAGAGTTCTAATCAATGCTGCTGCTGGTGGTGCATTGTTAGGTGGGTCTATGTCAGGTGTTAGTACAACTATCTCTGACTATGGTCGTCTTAAGCAAATGCAACGAGATTATTCTGCATCAGCAGATAATGTTGAGAAGAACTATTGGCATGGTGGAGACGCTTATGACCAGCTTCAAACGCTTATGGATTCTCCAGAGTTTAAAGAAGCGGTTAAGAATGGCGACTCATCTTCTGTTATTAAGGATGAATACGACAAGGCAGAATCTGATGACAAGACAGTGAACAAAGGCTGGTGGAAGACTATTAAAGACTTTCCTGGCAAGTTCTTTATGAAAGGAGGGTCTAAGTATCTTCAGAAAATGGTTGAAGATGAAACACTTCCTCCTGCGGTTAGACAAGCATACGCTATTCTAATGACTATTGAAGCTCCTAGTAACAAGTCGTTTATGCCTGGTCAGTCTAAGATTAAGATGAAGCAAAGACTTGCTGGAAAGATTAATATTTATCTTGAAACAGTTTGGTCTAACTTTATAGCAGAGTCTGGATTAAGAGCTGTTGGCAAGGATACTGACGCAGCCCTAAAGACTCTTAAAGAGTTTATGGCAGAGCGGACTAGGGCTAAGGACGCAGTGGTTCCTCATGGGGCTACCACTGTTAATCCTGTAACAACTCAGCTAGAAAGGGAAGGTAAGCTAGATGTTTATGAGAAGGCTGCTAAAGAGTTAGAAGCAGTCGCCGAAATGAATGCGTTGCTTTACGAAAAACTTACAGGTAAGGACTTAGATAGGCGCAAAGGTTATGTTGAGTCTGCTGCTGTTTTAGCTCCAGCTGAAGTTAGAAAGAACAAAGAGTTATTCGTTCAGACTTTAGTTGATGGCTGGACGCATATTGATCCTAAGACAGGCAAGGTTATTACAACTAAACTGTCTCGTGAAGATGCTCATAAGTTCTATAAAGCTGTTGTTGAAGGTGGAGAGACCTTCTCAATGGGCAATATGACAGATGCAGAATTCAAACGAATGGGTTTACCTGACACACTAAGAAAGACTAGTATGCATTTGAATTCATCAAATGTTATGAGAGATACATTCTTAGAGAAGAACATGTTTAAGGTTCTTAGTCATAACATTGCATCAATGGTTGATTACGGTGTAGAAGTTCAGGTTGCTGGTAAGGATGGTAAAGGCGTAGATAGAGTATTGCATTTCATTAAATCTACTCTAGAGAAAGAAGGAATGGGAGACAGATGGGATCCTATGACTGCCAAGGTAATCATGGATTACAGAGATGCTTCCTTAGGGAGATATCATGAAATGGAGAACAAGAAACTTCTTGAGCTTCAATCTAACCTGTTGTTCTTTGGCTCTATTACGCAACTTGATACATCATTGTTAGCATCTCTTCCTGAGATTGGATTGTTGGTGTTAAATGCAATACATGACAAGGAAGCTAAGCAAGTATTAATGCAGGCAGCTAAACAGCTATTCCAACATTTTAAGAAGTCTACTAAAGACTCTATGAGGTATATGGTTAAAGGCTCTGGGATGACTCCTGAGGAGTTGTCAGCTGTTGAAAGGGATTTCTATGCGTTCTATGGTTCACACGCTACAGGCGTATTAGGACATATCGATATCGGCCAGCAGATTGATCATATGAGTAAGTTTAAAGAATCAGTTCTTCAGGCTTTCTTTACATTCAATCTACTAAAGCCGTTCACTGACGCTACTCGTATTGCCGCCCTATCTATGGCACAAGATGCAATCATTAGAGACTTGGCTTTAGTGTTCCAACATTATGAGTCTGGTAGGAATATCGGAGCTGATGCTTATGAAAGACTAAGAGAGCTTGGTATAGATCCTAAGGCTATGGCGAAGGAATACCATACATTTGTTAATAGTCTTCATGCAGAGCTTAAGAAAGAGGGTTTAGATCCAACACATGACCCTGAAAGATACTATGCTGCTTTGCAGAGGATTATTAATCAGGAGTTAGGTCAAGGAAATAAAGACGCTCCATTCTATAGTTTGTTTGATCAGATGCAGATTGCTCGTCATTCATATGTTGATAACATCTTAGCTAACCCTAACTCAGCTGACAGACCTATATGGTATTCAGATCCTCATTTCAGAATGATGGGTCAATACCAAGGTTTCTTATCTACATTCACATCTCACATCCTTCCAAGAGCTTGGAGAAGGTTCAGACATGGCAACCCATCTGCTAGATACCATGCGTATGCAGCAGCAATGACTATGCTTATGTTTGCTTTCCTTGGACAAATGCTTAAGGACGAATGGAAGTATGAAGATGGACACAACCCTTGGTTAGAAGACTATGGTTATGCTCAGAGAGGTATTATGTCTTCTGGATTGTTTGGTACATCTGAAAGATTCATTGATATGATTCATCCGATATACGATATCAACGAACCGTTCCTTGAACAACTAGCAGGAGACTTAGGTCCGTTTACTGGTACACTTAGTTGGGCGCATAAAGTGCTTGACAACGCAATGTCAGGAGATATGTCTGGAGTTGGTTATTATGCTAAGAAAGCTACACCATTATTCGGCTCTTCTTACTTATTCAAATAAAGGTAAATACAAATGAGTAAATTAACAAGTGGACTCTTAAGGGGTTCTAAACAAAGTGTGTTTGATGCACCTGAACAGGTAATCGAGGACATTGATAAAGACATACGCTTCGATGATGATATAGATATAGATACTGATCAAGCTATGGTTAAGTACGTGGAATCTAAAGAGAATAAAAGTACTGACGAAAGAACAGAGAGCCAGGTCATTTTAGATGATCTTGATATAGCTTTGAATTCTACTGAATCAGTAGTTCCTATTATTGCTCCAGAAGGCGATCCTATAATTGATGCTAATCGAGAAAGAATTGAGAAGCAGAGAATGGAGAATGTATCTCAGTTTCCTACACAGGAATCTGAGTACGAAACATTCACACCTGAAGAGGATAAGGTTACTCGCAGAGAGCCTGCTAAGTTTGAAGAGTTTGCAAGGTTAATCGATGAGGGTAGTGAAGATGCTGCGTTCGCTTTATTAAATGAAGGCGATGATACTGTTAGTCGTCCTGACTTTGATGAGGTTATAACTAGCCACAAGCAGATGACTTCATTGCTTGGAGAAGAGGCTGGAAAGCTTAACTTTAACTTTAGTGGAGCGAAGAAAACTGAGTTCTATGAAAGGCTTAACAATGAAGAGAAAGCCCCACTTGGAGATGTTAGAAGTTTGGCTGAATACGGTAAGCGTTTCTTAGCTTTGCAAGAGGAAGCTGAAAGGAATGACTTAGGTCAGGCTTTTACTGATTCTATGATGTATTCTTTCATGCACTCTCTTTTAGAGCAACGCTGGAGAAAGGAACAAAGAGAGAATGACATTAAAGATGGTAAGCCAGAGTCTGAGATTGCTGAAAAGGAAGAATCAGGAACTGTTGCCATGAATGGTCATATAGGCTCATTAGTTGAGTCTGCTTTTAACATTAAGAATGGCGACAAGATGACCCAGGGAGTTACAGGGGCAATCACTAAAGAGATTGTGTTAAGAGCTAACGACCGTTTAGTAGCGGCAGGAATGCCGTCCTTGTTTGAGCAAAGAACAATTAATAAGGATGGTAAAAGCTTAAACATTGTTGAGTTAACCGAAGCTGGCCTTGACTTGGCTCAGAAGCAAGAGGCCATGGTTCCTACTTTGATTCCTAAGGCAGTCGTAAAGGTTAGGTTCGAGCGTAAGATGAATGAAGAGGGCACTAAGGTTAAATGGAACAAGTCTCAGAAGAAGAAGAGAGACAAGTCTTTAGACTATGGCGACTATGCTCAAGCCCAGAAGTCAATAACTTATCAAGAAAACATTCCTTTTACATCTAATGGAGAGTTGTTTATCCGTATTGAAGAGTCTTTAGCGGATCCAGAGGCTAGAGAGATCATTGATGCTGATTTCATTGGCCTTGTTGGCTTAGAGATGAAAGACGGTACTATTTCTAGAAGAGATAAGAACGGAACTCCTTGGAGGTTTACACCTATCTTAGATGCGAACAATCGTCCAATGCTTAATACAATAACTGATCCTACTAATGAGCGTTATGGCTTTAAATATGAGGTAGAACTTAGCCTTTCAGATAGAGCTAGATACAGATTGTATGACAACACAGCAATGTGGATTCAGGATACCCAGGACGCTATCTTTTATTATGACTTCATGATTGGTAATGATAGAATTTATTTGAAGCAGAACATTGGTAACTGGCATAGTGGCAAGTTTGCTAGAAGTCTGTTGCAGACTGGAAGGCCTTATCAAATCAATCACAAGAGCCCTAGAGAAGTTGGAATGCATAAAGCATTGATACTTCAAAGGGCTGGTCTTGAGAAGGATGATAACCACAAGTCTTTATATGTTGAAGAGCTTATAACTAAGTTTGATACTAATGTGGCTAAGTGGTCTAAGATGTATTTCAATCATCTTAAAGAAGGCAAGTCAGGCATTCCTATTAAGCTTCTTAAAAAAGCTGATGGTGATTGGGAATACTTAACCGCTGTTGAAGAAGCTCTTAGGTTCGATACTTACTTAAAAAACCCTACTAATAAACCATACGAAACTAGATTCTTTACGGAGCTAGACGGAACATCTAATGCTCTTGCGTGGTCAGCTGTTCAGGCTGGTAACACATTAGTTTCTAGATTGACTGGCCTCCTTCCTAAGATTGAAGGTGATGCTGAAGACACCTACTATTACACAGTAGAGACCTTTGCTAAGGAAATGTTTAAAGCATTATCATCTCAATATAATGGAGATGAGGCTACCAGAGTTAAGTTCAAACAGTTATGGAAATATCTTGGAGTTAAGAATAGAAGCCTGGCTAAGAAGCCGTTAATGATATTCGTTTATGGTGCAAGTGGCTTTGCGATTAAGCTTGACTTTGGCGCTACTCTTGAGAAGCTTGTTTCTGAAGATGGTTTTCAAAGGTTAGCTAAGAAAGATCTAGGTTTAACTTCTAAAGAAGGACAAGAGTTTAGAGAGCTGTCTAAAAGGATAATGGTTAAGGCTATTGAAACTAACTTCCCTGATCTAAGGGCTTATACAAAGGCTATGGCGGCTATTACAGAATATTCTTTGAATCAAGGCTTAAATCCTACGTTTAAGAATCATGCTGGTCATATTCTTCACTTTGGCAGGCTTGTATCCCATGTTGATAAAGAGAAGTCTTTCAAGGCAAGCTTTAAGGATGAAGAAGGAAAGGTTGACAGGTTTAATGTTGATGTTTTGACAAGAACTCATGATCCTAGGGCCTTATCAGTATCTGCTAGTGGCAAGGAAGTGTACAAAGCTGTTAAATCAGCTGCTGTAATGGTTACCCATAGTAATGATTCTGAAAACATGAATGGAGGCTTTATTGATTCCTTTGAAGACCTTCAGAAACAAGGTAAGCAATTCTATGGAGCTCAAATCTTTGATGGTCTTATGACTACTACTACTCAAGCAGAGATGTCTGCACGTCATCTTAACAAATGGTTTAAGAAGATCAATGCAGAGATATCAAATCTTGATAGGTTCATTGCTGGTATGAAGAAGCAGGCAAAAGAGAAGGGTATTAAGTTCGACCTTAGCTCTCAGACTATTCTGCTTTACAATCCTAGAACTGAAAAGGAAGATGTTAAAGTTAATCTTATGAAGTTAGTTGAGAAACTAAATAAAAGATATAAGGATTTACAGATAGAGATGGCTAAAGAAGCAGCTCGTCAGTTTCCTATTCCTAGATGGAAGAATAAATCGAAGTAAACAAACAAACCCCACAGGTTTCCGTAATGGATTCCCGTGGGGTTTTGTTTTTTAAGTACTAACTTCTTGTTGTTGTGTTACCTTGTTCAAGTATAGATGTAAGTCCTTTATTATTTCATCATTCAGACTGTCAAAAGACAGTGTTGCTGGGCTTGTATCTGTTGAGCCATCTGTTAGCCTGACTAAAGTATCTTTTGACTTTAAATCGACAATAAACTTACTCATCATCTGAAGGGTTGGAAAGAAGAACCTGTATTCTCTTTTCTTCTTTCCAATACATATAGGGTTTTTGATTAATATCCAGTTATAGTTGTCTTTAGTAACTCCGTAATCATCATCAATCATAACCAGATTGTCTTCCATCCTAGACATTAGTAACCCCTTTGCTTTGTAACAGCTTTAAGTAGATCCTCGGCTTCCTTTCGTTTGTTGTTTACAATCTTGTAAGCTTCCTTCTGTGCCTGTTCAGATGCTTTTCCTTCTTCCAGTAGTCTTGCCTTTTCAGCTTTAAGGTTCATTGCTCCAACAACATCCATCATTGCATCATTGATTGCAGGTGTGCCTTCTAGTTCAGGGTCTAAATTAAACTCTTCGATGTAGTCTTTATCTGAGATGCCATGCATACTCATTACATTATAATCTTTCATATCTCTCCTTGCCTTATCGGCTTTGTTATCTATCCAACCATAATCGGCTAGGTCTTCCATTAATGCTTACTTGTGATGATAGGTGAGGGCTTCTTATTCTCTGCTTCATCTTCATCTGCTAAGTAATCTAACATTGCATCAATCATATTACTATCATCAGCAATACTAAATACCATTTCAATTACTTCTGTTCTGTTTAACTTTTCATTCTCATCATCTACAATTGTAAATGTCGCTCTACATGTTCTCATCTCTTTCTCCTTTATTGGTTCATTATAGTCATACAGCCTTTCACAATACTCTTCTAAATTCACAGGAAGTTTAAGCTCCTGGCATAATTCATCAGGTACTGATCCTTTTCTTCTATAGTTCTGTTGTTAACTGTGTCTCTTTTAATCTTGCTTGTTAATATTTCATACTTTGTTTCTACTACCTTCCTCTTTTGTCTTTCTTTATGCCATTCCTCAACCCAAGAAACATTCGGGTTCTCTTTTATCTTATTGTAAGCCTCTCTCATTACTTGCTCAGCAACCACTTCATCTTCCCTATCTATACATCTATTCATATAATGAGAATAGACATCTTTGTGTTTAAAGCCAGACGCTTTTGCAATGTTTGAATATTCTTGAGCTAATATTGAGCAAGCTTCTTCTTTACTTTCTTTGTTCATTTGTTCTCCTGTTAGTTAGATAAGGTTAGCGATCCCAGAACTGGTCTCCAACTTTCCCTCCCCATTTGTTAATCTTAATCTTAATGCGAATAAATAAGCAATACATGCACATCCTATTCCACCACATACTTATCTTATTTAGCATTTAGTTCCTTTGTTTGTTACTTACATCTTCTCTTAATAACTCATCACACATAATAATAGCTGATTCTGTCATATGAATAGCATCTGAGTTCTCTTTGCTTGAATGTTTCTTAATCCTATCAAGTATTTCTTTAATACCTTCAATCTTAATCTTACATTGTTCATAAGAATGCATTACCCCTCCCTGAATATTTCCAATATGTACTTACCTTTATGTTCTTCAGCTTTGTAAGTAAGGCTGCCCTTATGATGATCCATAAGAGCTGTTACCATACCTTCCTCAAACTTGCGAACGCCATGTCGCCAGGTTATATACCCTCCCCCGAGAGTGAATATTATTAATCCTAATATTATTTCAATCATGTTGTTACTCCTTTGTTATTCTTTCTTCGTATGCAACATGGTTAAACCCCATAGACTTTAGTATCCTTAGGGTTTCTAGCCATGATGAACATTGATCTGTTGTAGCAGGGCCGCATGTTGCCATCACAACTCTGTAACATTTCTCTATTGCTTCGTTAGTTTGTATCGTCCTCGTCATTGATCTCTCCTATGAGCTCAACAACAACATGATCTTCGACATCCTTACCAGCCTCACCGAAGTCAACAACGAATCCTCTTACGAATTTAAAGTTGTCATCTTCTAACTTACCACCTTCTACAATGGCATCCATTAAGAACTTATGTACTGGAAACCAGTAGTTGTCTAAGTCTTTAGGTCGGTTTCCTTTGAAGAATAATGTGTATTCAGGTCTAATCCAATTGAATCTTGGTAGAGACTCTGTGAATCCTGATACAAGCTCTGAGTAGTCTTTCTTGCATTTAGCTTGAGAGCCCCAGTGCATCTTCTTAAAGATATTCTGTGATAGTTTTACAACTTTACCCTTTCGAGTAAAGGTTGGATATTCCAATATGGCATTGTACTTCACTTGACTTTCCTGATAGACCAGCCACCTGTCTTTGTGTTCTTAGTTAGCTGAACTTGATTGCCTTTGTATGACCTGCCATCACAAAGATCAATAAGCTGTTGGCGAAAATCTTTCTGCTTTCTAGTAGCTTCATCTGCATCAGACTTAGCCATCCTCCAAAGCATTGCTAATTTGCACCATTCCTTATCATCTCTCACAATAACATCCCTATCCCCAGCTTCAGGTTTACCCTCGAAGTATTTAGCCCAACCATCTATGATCTGTTGTTGAACTTGTTTATCTTGTTTTACAATTCTGTGTAAGCCAACTTTATTCTTTCGGTCATATACCCAGAAGTTACATTGGTCTTGTTTAGATAATAACATCTGTTGCTGCATTTGTAAAACATAATGAATCGGGAGGTCTTCTTCTAACTCCATATTAGCCCATAGGGGCGAGCAGGATCCGCTTAGAGGGACTTTAATCTCTACGATAGAGTTACCCTTGCCTCGCTCCATTCCGTCCAAGGAAGCCATCAATGGTAATCCATCAATTTCATCTGTAATACAAACTGGAATGTAAGTCTTGCCAGAAACCTTCTCGTATAGTTCACGAGCCTCGTCTTCTGTTTCTGTTCCAATCTTCATAGCTTCATTAAGTTTAATGTGAAGCTCCCCATTCTTAACCTGCCATAATTGTAATGGAGTCTTTGGTGTCCAAGGTGAGAGTTCTAATACTGATGCAGCTTCTGATGCTGTTCCGTGTAGTCTTCTAATTTTTAGCCATTCTTCACTACCCTGTGGCAATTGTTCTTCTGAGTATATCTTCATGTTTTTCTCCTATTGTTTTAATTTAGTGAGGTCTTAAAGACAGCGTTAGTGGCATATCTTCTGTTTATACAAGGACTTCACTCATTGCCCTTTATTCATACTATGTGAATGAATTGATAAGTTTCCAATGACCCTCTGGATCGAAGAACATTCTTTTTTTCATTTGCTTGTTAGGCTTCTTGTCGTGAAGAGGCTTTCTTATTGGTGGTGCTAGTACTTTAGCTGGGTCTGTATAACAAGACAACCTAGTTGAAGCTGTAGAATGAGGGCAACCTGTGAATTCAGCCACCTGCTTTGCTGTCCATTCACTGCCATCATCTAACTTGTATAGTTTGTAACCCTTGATTCGTTTAACTTTATCTATAGGTCTTAGTACATATACATGGTCTTTTGTTTTACTTAATCTATGATATGCACTGCTTAATGAACAACCTACTAATTCAGATAATGACTTAGTAGTCCATATACTGCCATCATCTAATTTCCATTCCTTTCTCTTTCTTTCCATGAGCTCTCCTCGTTTTATTGTATTAATTAGTGGTCACTATGCATGAAAAAGGACGTGACCAAGCCTTCTAAACAATTCTTGCCAGCTATGAAAGGGAAACATGAAAACCCAAAGGAGACCGACAAGAAGGATCCACGCACTAGATCCAAGGTTCGTAACTACTTATACATACGACAGTAGTTGTGCCGTCTTTATAACCCACTGCGGAGCGTACTCTTTTGCAGCAGAGATGATGTACTCACCCAAGATTTAATGACTCTTGTCTGTCTTTCTTTTTAAACTGAGAAGGAAGTTCTCCTTCTGCTTGCTTTCTCTTAACCTCTTTGATTTGTAGGTGCTTAACATATGACTTGGTTTCTGCTGATGGCATGACTGCTTTGTAGTCTCCTTTTGGAGGCCATTCACCAAACCTTTGCTTGTACTTATAAGCTGACCAGCCAGGCTTGTACCCTTTAATTTCTCCCATCCCGATCAGCTCTTCATAGAAGACCTTTCTGAAGTCTGGAGCATATTTCTCTTTAGCCTCAATTACCCTAGTCTTCTTGTTAACTAATCCTAATTGAGAATCTAAGAATGCAACGTATTCAGATTTAGTTTGATGTATCTTACCACAGGTAGGACATATGTTTGATCCAGAGTATGTTCGGAAGCAGCCTTCACAAACAATAACAGAGTCTTCTTTAGTTCTTTCCTTGCGTTCAGCTCTCTTTCTTAGGATACCAGTACCTAAGTCCCATTTATGTTCATCGTCAACAAATCCGTTAATATAAACAGCGCCTGAATGATCAATTACCATTGCATTTTGTTTGCTTTTATGGGGTCTAAGAACCCTGCCAACCATTTGAATATATAGTCCAAGTGATTTAGTTGGTCTTGCAAGTACGCAAACTTCAGCGCAAGGAGAGTCAAACCCCTCTGTTAGAACCATACAGTTACAAAGTACAGTTATCTTTCCAGAGTTAAAGTCCTTTAGGGTTTGCTCTCTTTCTTCGTTCTCAGTTCCACCGTCTAAATGTCCAGCTTTGATTCCATTAGACTTGAACGCTTCCATTATGTTCTGAGAATGTTTAACTCCTGATGCAAAGATTAATGTTTGTTTGTCTTTAGCTAGGTGTTTCCAGGTTGAGACTATATCTCCCACTAGCTTAGGTTGATCCATTCTATCGTTCAATGATTTGGAATTAAAGTCTCCACCAATTACTCCGATTCCTTTTAGGTCTGGGACGCTTGGTGAGTAATATTTAACATCTACCAGAGAACCAAGTTTGGTTAACTCTTTAATGCTAGGAGCTGACACCATGTGTTCATATACACTTCCCAAGCCTTCTCCGTTACCTCTAACTGGGGTTGCGGTTAATCCGATTAGTAAACTGTTTTTGTATAAGCTTATTATCTTTAAGTAGGTGTTTGAAAGAGACCTGTGGCATTCATCAATAAAGATTACATCTGCCTTAGGTAGATCCATCTTCTTAGCATTGATAGCCCTTGCTCTTAAAGTATCTACTGAGGCAATCTGGACATCACAAGTCTTATCAGATCTATGATTAGCCATTATGATTCCGTGTCGTATATCAGATTGCGTTAGCTTATCTGAGGCTTGTGTTATGAGTTCTCTTCTGTGTGCCAGAAAGAGAACTCTTAGGTTGTTCTTAACAAAGTATTTAACTAGTGCAGCTGCCATTACTGTCTTTCCTGCGCCTGTAGCTGCCTGTAGTATCACTTTCTTCTTTCCTTGTCTGTGTGACCTAACTAGTTCGTTTAGAACATCCTTTTGGTATTGTCTTAATATGAAGCTCATCTGAATGTGTTATATAGAGAGACCCCAACAAAGATAGCGAAGTATAGTATAAGAAATAGTTCCATGTTGTTTTCCTTTAATTGTTTAGTTTAATTAGGGTTGCATTGTAAGTACGAAGTGCAACATCTTCGGAGCAGTTTAGACAGCGAACTTACTTAACTGTATCTTTTCCTATAACTAGGGATCAGAAAGGGATATGTTCCTCTTCTTCTACGCCTGCTGTTACTTCTGCTAGGTCTACTTTCTGTTGTTCTTTGAATTCGAAGTTTGGTGTGAAACTGTCACCTTCTGATTCATATTCAACAAGTTCTAGAATCTGTATAGCTTCAAGGTCTGCCGTCTTTCCTGGCTGTCCTTCGTATGTCCAATCTCTTACAGAACATTGGACATTACAGACTGAGCCGTTACCGATTAGACCTGTATATGGGTTGCCGTAAGTATCTACAACAATGACAGGTTTCTTAGGTCCTCCTTTTCTTCCGAATGTGGCAGACTTACTTACAGCAATGGTCTTTAATCCATCTTCAAGCTTAAGATCTCCTTCTCCATCTCTACGGAACTTGTTCATCTTCAGAGCTTTAAATGCTTCTGAAGTTTTGTCATCTAGGCCAATAACCATGTTCCAAGTAAATGGCTTAGTACCATTGTCTCTAAATGGTGCTTCTGGGTTGGCTGGGTCTACTTTAGCCCAGAATACTTTCACGTTACTAAAATTATATGTTTCTTTAGACATATTTGTTCTCCTTTGGGTTCGAGCTTAATTGCTCTATAAGGACACAATAGGAATTTCGTATACTGCGTAAGGGATAAACCCTTTAACAGAAGAAATACTTTGAGTCCTTTATTTGTTCTAAATCTAGACTTCCAGACTTAGGTTCTAACACATCGAACTTATCATCCATCCCAATGAACTGTGATTTCATATCTTTAAAGACATCACAGTTGTATATTGAAATGAATACAGACTTAGTTATCTCAAGCAATTGATCAACATCGTCCGCATGGACAGAGAAGCTATCGTGGATTGCCCCAAATGAGGTAATTCCTTCTTCATGTAGTTGATTAATTACTAAAGACATATGTGCCGCATCCATTGAATGAACATAGTTGGGACTAATCCCAGATGTTATTTCATGAACAGAAGGCACGTCTGTTATCTCTCGATAGATAATATCGATTCGTTTCTTACAGAAGCTGACAACTGCCCTCTTCTTCTTAGTTGACCATTTCTCAGCAACAACTTCAAACCCACTTGGGGTCTCCCATTGTGCTGATTTATAGCCAAGTTCTTTAATCCTATATTTCATTAATGCCTGTAAGTAGTTCTTTACAGCTACTGGTCCAGAGCATAACGAGTTATAGGTTGAAACTAAATCCTTAGCAAGTTTATTAGCTACTGATCTAGTTATATTGTATTTAGCAGTCATTCCTGCGTCATAACAATCTGTGTAAATGATGTTTGATATACACCTAACCCCTGCATCATAAGCTTTGGTCATAGTCCCTCTCTTACTTATTCCTTTACGAATTAACTTCATTGGAATCTTAGCAAGGATTTCTCCAAGGTCATTGTCTATGTTTGAGTTTATGATTCCCTTAGCAACCACGATATAGAAATCAATCGGTTTCTCTTGGGGTATTAATCCAACCATAGCTCCAGCAATCTCATCCTTACTCATAGCGGCTAAGTGTTGGGTTCCGTTTACTGAGCCGTCAATAGCGATAGGTATTTGAGAATAGTAGTCACCATCCTCTGCTAAGTATTGGACAACCTCAAAGCACAATGACAAGAATACCCAAGGCTTCTCAGCGCTCATCCAAGCCTCTTTGTCTTCTATTGGATCTAACGCTATACTTAAGAACATATCAAGATTATATTCAGACCAGTTAATCCTGTCTTGCAACGTCATCTTGTCTACAGACATATCAGGAATACCATCTTCCTCTAAGTCTTTAATGTAGTCAGACTCTATCCAATTAGCCTCTTTTAATTGGTTTATTGTGTAGGACTGGTTATAACTGTTTGCTATGTGAATAAGAAGATGTTTGTATCCCTTGTCTGTCATTACTTTCTTTTCTGCAAACATTAGATGCCCCCTTGCAAGGTCTGATGATTGATAAGAGAAATACGGATCACGAGCATACATCCTTCCCCTGAAATCAAGAAAGCTTGCAAGATAGAACTTATATCCTATCCATCCAGGAGCTTCTTTAGTTCCGTGAATAGTATTAAGGATAAACTCATCTCTGTTTGATTTAGACTGGGTTCTTAAGCATAATTGCTTAGCCTGCCATTGTCTGTTCTTCTTTTCATAGATTTCAGCGCATTTAGATATTTGCTTTGTAATCTCCTTTAATCGTTTCTTGTCAGATTTAACCTTTTTAGCTTGTTTTTCCAGCTTAACCATTTGAAGCTCTATAACTTTTACTTGAGATGAGTTGCCTAAGTGAGGCTCAAACAAGATATCGTTGTGGTACAGATCAACATCTTTGTATTCTTTGTTCTCATGTTCTCTCTTAATATCACGAGCCTCAAATTGCACGTCAGAACCATCTTTATCTCTTAGCCTGATGCTACTATCAATTAACAAAGAAGTAAGCGTATTGGATATCTCAGCTACCTTAGGATTGACTTCCCATCTAACTTGTTCTATGTTATTCACAGCTTTCAGATAAGGTTTAGACTTATCAACTTTAACAACGCCTTTAACAAGCCTATCTTCAACTCCAAGAACAACTCTCTTATTAGAATCCCATTTAGGGTACTTCCTAGCCGAGATGCCAATTCTTTCCTTGACTAAGAATTTAATCCCTTTAAATCTAGATCCTATTTCTATGTGGTAAGGTTGGAACCTGACTTTGACCTTCTTATCTTTTTCTATTAGCTGCTCATAAGACATATACTCTTCTCTATGTAAGGTTATATAACCATTGTCAATCAATGCTTCTATGATTAAAGAACCTAACTGTATTGCTCTGTTTGTTTGAATCTTGTTTATGTCAAGAGTTTTAGCGGTTATTTCTCCTATCTTAACTAGAGAATTGGTTAATGGAACTTCCCCTTCATGTTTACAGAATGAGTAGGTTAAGAAGTTAAATGCATCGGCTACTATTGAGTAACTTCTAAAGTCATCTCTTAAGCATTTAGCATCTCTAAAGATTTGTACAGCAACTCTTTTGTTGTTTTTATAATCAGTTACAATTTCCTCAATAGCCCACACTATCTCTTGTATCTTGAAATCCATGTTTTCCCCTTAATTGTTCATTTCAATTCTTACATGCTCGCTCTTTTTCTTTATAGTCATACTAGACATTAGTACATCATTCTGATCTTGACCTATCTTGTCTGGAACAAATACCCATGCTTCTATTCCCTTAATCATAAGCCTTCTTCCTAGTTTGTATGCTGCTGCTTGACCTGTGTAGTTGCGATCATTATCAGCATATATCCAGACTTGTGTTATCCCTTCTGGAGGTACGAAGTTTTCTAAACAATTAGCATTCATTGCTGCAAATGCAGGCAGTCCTGAGTCGATATGGGCAGCGTATGCAGATTCAATACCCTCAGCTATACATATCTTCTCATCGAAGTCAGTGTGTAACCTAATAGCCGCACCTGATATAGTTCCTTTTGGAGTCATTATCTTTCTAGCAGGGTCTATATCTGCCTTTTTCCCATCTTTAGTATAAGTAAGATGATAAGATACGCCAACACCTTTCCAGTCTTGAATTAAAGCAACCAGTACCTCATACTCTCCTTGGCTTTTCATGTTTTTGTAGAACTTAAGGTTTGCTTGTTTTAGTCCGTCTGGGTAGGTTGTAAATCCTCTGGAATCTAAGTATTTAGTAACTGATGTATGTCCCCCTAAATTCCTAGCTTTCTTTGCTACAGACTTTAATGCGGGAACAGGATTGAACTTAGGGTTGTCAACTGGCATTCCTCCAGTTATTCCCAAGACTCCTTTGATTTGTTTAGCTGCAGTGGCGAAGTTAATATCAAAGTACTTCTGTACAAGACCCCAACCATCTCCATTACCACAACCTCTACATAAGTATAGGCCGTCATTGTTATAGTCTGTGAATCTGTATCTGTCTTTGCCACCGCACAACGGACATGGCCCGTTCTTGCCTTCTAAGAAGTTCTTAGGAAGTCCGAGTTCTTTTAAGACTTGAAACCACTTTCCTTTAACTTCTTCAGTTACATCTGTTTTCATGTTTTCTCCCAAGTAGTTGATAATTTTAACATTAGTGTTTTAGGTATGTGATGTTTTTGATAGAAGGATTCCAACATTTAGTACAGCCCTTACATTGTCCGTTAGTTTCAAATGCCCTACAAGTTGCCTTGTCTGGATTTGTTGTAACAGTTGATGTGTGAGCGTACTTAGGTGGTTTCCCATTAATCATAGAGCCGCTCAATCTTATCAAGAGATTCTTAGGCACATCACCTTTGAAGTTCTTAATTAAGACTGATTCCTTGGTAGGAAGCCAATGGTTAATCTTTGGAGTTTGTCTAGCCACTTCGATAATCTTCTCAAGGTGCTCTTTACTTTGCAAGTCACCACTGTCGAAATGTCTGAACAAACCCGATTGGGTTATCCTCTTCTTATGATTTAAGATAAACACCCAAGCCTTTACCCAACTGTTGTCGGATATCAACTTGGTTCTGCGTTGCAGTGCTTTCTTGACGTTTGAAAATCTGTAGTTACCTTTTCTGGCATAGCAGTCAAAGCATACAGACCCTGGTATGAGAGCTAGTCTTGATCCTGTCTTGCAGTCAAATGCTGACAGATTACTACTGCAGGTGTCCAGTTTAGATGTTTTAGCCACACCTCCAGTAATCTCTTGTGCTCTTTTGAGGGTTGTTATTTCTATATTCATGTTATTCATATTGTCTCTCGTTATTTATAGTGATGTATAATGGCAACTGATGGATCGCTACTCACTTCTCCCAAGAAGTACTACTCTCCTCAAGGAATAGATGCGATTCATCACCTCATTATTGTTTAGCATGTGAAGCTACTTCATCATCAGGAACATTTTCATGTACAGCAGACCAATCAGACCAGAATAGGTAATCTTCGTCACTGTCCTTCTGTATTTCATCAAAGACAACATAATCATTGTTTAAATTGTCTCTGACATACATTCCTGTGACGCATATTTCATCACACATATACCATTCACCGTCTTCTGTCATAAAACCGTTGTCTATCGGTACGCCACAATGGCTGCAATTATGTATCATTATTTTCCTTCTTCATAACTTCTGTTCTAGCAACACACATATACCATTCACCGTCTTCTCTAAGAACGATGTAGCCAGTGTCTGACGATACTTCTAATGCATCACAAACATCTTGCCACACAGCCTTACTTCTGAAATCTTCTTGATATAGTTCTAAGTAGTTCATATTTACTTCTTTGTTTATAGGTTTGATACGATAATCAGCGCTAGTATCATCAAAGTCTGAAAAAGACTCAACGACATACCACCGCGCATTAAAACGATACTCAACCTCTAGTCCATCCATATAAGCATTTACATATGCTTTTAGTTCTTCAGTCATCTTTATTCTCCTTTAGTATCTTCTTAGCCAACATATCAACAACCTCAGTTAGTTCATCACTCAGGTAGTCATCTAATTCCATAACGACCTTACCTTCAATGCGTGACAAACAAAGTAACACTCTCATAATCTCTGATTTATTCATCTTCATTCTCCTGATTAGTTACGTGCTTTTCATACGTGCTTTTCAAGCAGCCCAAATAGTCAAAGTCATCGGGAGTTATCATTAACTCTTTCATTGCTTTCATCTCAAGCGTTAGTCTAGTAACAGTATCATCTAAGCGTTCTACGTGTTTTATTAATTGTTTCCAAGGCTTTTCATCATTCATAGGCATCGGCATCTCATATTTAGTTGGCTCGCTTAACTTGTGTTTACTCATTTTCTATTCTCCTGTGTTAATACTTTCATTCCAGTCTTCTCAATCTTACAATGATAATCATTGATGTATTCTTGAGCTTCTTCCCTTGTTGTGAAGTCCATTGCAAGGTAACCACCTAGCATTGAACTATATACATGGTACTTAGTCATACCATCTCTCCTTTTTAATATTACCACTTGCTGTTAATAAACCCTCGAAGCAGCCTGTGTATGTATCAAACAAAAAGGTTACGTTGATGTACTTAACGTTATCAGGGTAGTTATCCATAGGTTGTCCGCTATCATCTGCCTGTACTGTGAGTGCGATGTACTCTGAATCAGCTTCCATTGTGATTGCCCTTTTGTAATGAGGTATTAAGATACTCGACATTACAGTTAAATCATTTTCCATACTCATATCATCTCTCCCTAGTTAATTGGTTAATTTGACACGGATAACCGCTGTCATCTTGGTACATGTCACAGAACGCTTGTGCATCAATCCAATCCATTGGCTGATCACTTACTACCAACCCAGACTGCATCTCCGCCACCTCGAACATATCTTCTTTAAGACCGTAACTCTTTGGTTCTTTAATCATCTTATTTCTCCTTTGCTCTGTCTATTTGTGTTACTCCTTCATACGCTTCTAAATCAGCAATCGCTTCACTTACCATATCCTGTACATAATACATATCAATCATTCCCTCGCTACTGCCCTCCATCATACCGACAGCCCAATTCCACTGCTCCTCGGTATCAACTTCTGCTTGAAATTTATCAACCCAATCAATCATTAGTTCATCATCGGGTTCGTATGTTTTCTGTAGTAGTTCAATTACTTTAGATACTTGCATCTTCATTCTCCATCACTGTATAGTTTGCAATTTTACGTAACCTAAACCTAAGGGCTTTAACCTCAGCTTTTAGTTCCTCTGCGTCCTCTAACCTGTCACTCACTGAACCGTGCCAACCTTGTGCAATATTATCTACCTCACACTGTGAGTATCCGTGGTACTCTAGGTAGTTAGCAAATGAAGCGTTCTCCTCTGCTAGGTTTTCACATTGTATTTCTAAATCCTCGACTAATGTCGCTAGGCTTGCTTTATTGTTATTCATATTATTTCTCCTTTGTTCTGTCTATTTGAACGCTACATCAATCCATACATCCTCATAGTCATAACCTTTGTCTCTATATTCCATTAATATTTCATCGGCTGTATCTCTGTCTACGGGGTGTTTTGTAACTTCAGTTCCACCTATCCATACTGTATATTTCATATTATTTTCCTTTAATATTCAAATGTATCTAATGGTTGGTTGGCAGCACCATCGAGGTTAGCGTAGAAATCTTCTTCGCTCTCCCAAACAGTAACTAAACCCTCACCAATAATCAATACTCGTGAGTTATCATCTACTTGTATTAAGTAGTTACCTCCGCCCGTTTCAATTCGTTTAGTGTTCATAATGTAACTTCTTCAATCCTATTGTAAAAACTCTCAATTTCTTTATCTTCTGAGCCACCATCGTTAATTTCATCAATCATTAACTCATAAGCATCATTGATAGCTTCTTCCAAGTGTGGGTATTTACTGATAGCTTCAAAAGAATCAGACCTAACTTTTTGTAGATCATTCATATTATTTCTCCTTTAGTTCTATCCTTGTATCCTCATACCCATCAAGTATCCAATCATCAGCCACCTCTTGTGCTTCGTTTAATGATTCATACTCTCCTATTACTGAGCCACCTACCCACACTATATAGTTATATTCATTCATCTTCGTTCTCCTTTCTTTTAATTACTTTCATTAGATTAATACCTCCCAGTCAAGTTCATCACCATCTTCATCTAACTCGGTTATATACTGCCGCTCAGGTGAGCTATAATCACATTCACCTGCAGCTGAAGATTGGTAAGATTTCCAGTCTTCACCTTTGTTGTGTATTACATGAAGTACATCATATTTAATGTACCAACTCGTTACATTTCTCAGGTCAAAGTCAATCTCAAACCAAGTGGGTGCTACATATAGTGCTTCTACTTTATATTTCATGCTCAATTTCCTCTACTGTATATATCTCGCTTCCACCGTGAGTAGCTCGACAAGACCAAGTATCTTCGTATGCTTGACGCAACGCTATTTCCTTAGCTTGGTCTTCATCTGAGGCTTCTATTTCTGTCCTGTAAACATTGCTTACATCTACTTCTACTGTATATATATTCATACTTCCTCCTTTTCATTGCTGTAATGTCTATTTAGACAAACAAAGTTATCTTCATAATGCTTGATTACAGAGTTGTAAAGCACATATGCAGCAGTAGTTGCTGGTAGGCGTTCTTCTTCTGGCATAGCTCTAATTACCATATCTACATATTGCATTGCTTCTTCTACTGTGTCTCTTGTGGCGAACAAACCGCTTCTTTCTAGTTTCATGTTATTACTCCTTTGTTTCAATTGAATTCACATAATGGACACAACGAGGAACGAGGCCGTGTACATATGGAATTAATTGTTGTTTAGTTTACGAACGTCATCGCATCAAACTCATCTCTTATGGCGTGATTTGATTCAGTCCAATCCTCTATCTTTGCATTAGCATCTTGAAAGACATGCTTTGGCAGGGAATGAATATCAACCTTTGATACCCAGTCCTCTACTAGTTGTTTAGCTTCGTCTAAACTTGATGCTTCTACTCCTACCCAATCATGTAATTGGATTTCATATCTAACCTCGTACATCTTCTTCATCATTTCTCTCCTTCATTATTAAATACGCCATGCTTCCTCCGATGTCTCTTTGGCTACATTCTATTTCAAATGCATCATCGTAGTCTTCGCAGGCATTAGCTACATCTCTTAGGTCACTTGCATCTAAGAAGTCCCTTGCTAGGCTTATTAACTCTTGTTGATTAGTCATCTATCATCTCCACATAATCTCCAATTGCAATAACCTCAGTTTCCTTTAGGTATTTACTTGGATCTTGTTGGTATTGTTGTTGGGCTCTTCCTACTGCTTCAGATTCAGTTTCTGCTTCAACATAAATCATGATGCTGCTAAAGTCTACCGCTACTCCATATTCTTTCATGTTTCCTCCTTTAGTTTTAAGTACATAATCCTTGAGTCTTTTGTTGCTGACTTAGCTTCAATCAACCCTAAAGCCTTCATGTTTACTATTCCTCGCTTGATTGTAGATAACGATTGATATCTAAACATAGGATGTTCAACTATCTCACTAACATATGCCTTATCTCCTCTCCAGCCAATGTAGGCTAAGATTTGGAATTCAGTTCCAGTTAAGTTTCTAGTTTGACTATTCCCTTCTTGTGAAGCTTTAAGAAGTGTCATATACCTCCAAGCTATCTTTGCATTATCTTCATTCATGTTATTTCTCCTGTAGTACCTTTATTATTAATGATATCTCATGCTTTTCATCACTTCCAAGCCTGTCTGACCAACTTAGTAATGATGTAAGCTTTCTTATCGCTATATCCTTATTGATATTGATTCTCATTGCTGAGAGATGTTGATGTTTATCTTTCATCGTTTATTTCCTTATTGTTGTATTCAATAATGTGTACTAATTGATATGCCATCCAAAGAACAGCAATTCCTGCTATTAGCTCTACTATATCCATCATAACTCCTCCAACATCTTCTTAGCTTCTCGAACAGCTTCATTATGAGCCTTTCTGGCTTCTACCTTTCTTTCTACTGATTCCCAGTAGCCCTCCTTTGATTGAAAGTCTATGATTGCTTGTGCTTCGTCTGGAAACGCCTTGACTAATCGTCTTTGGTTTCCAGAATCGGCATGTGAAATACAGTCAGCTAGTTTAGCCATAAAACCTTCTAACCTCCTATATTGCCAATCCCATACAAACTGCTCACTTCTAGTTACTTCTGTCTTGCCATATGGCATCATATGCACTAATTTATTCATGATATTCCCTTCCTGTTATTGTTAATGTTGAGCAGTCAATGACATATGTGCCATTGTTGCCGTTGTTGTAGTCCATCTGACCTACAATTCCTACACCCAAGGACAAATTGCCCTCAATTTCATTGTTAATTACCCCAATCAACCTTGCCTTGGCGTATTCTGCATCTCCCATTCTGCCTTCCATTACTTTTCTAGTTTTCTTAAGGTAACCTTCAACTGAATCAGGTGATCCATTCCAATGTAAATAAATACCAACCGCACATTCACTGAATTTCTGTGTTGGTAGCTCTCTTAAACATAATACGGCTCTGTTTCCCATGTTATTTCTCCTTATTGTTATAGTTCTGCTGTGAAGTAGCAATCGCGTTCTGGATTATCTTCAAAGAACTTCTGAATCTTTCTGCCTAAACTAAGTCTTGCATACCATTCAAGTTGTCTTCTAATAGCGTCTGCGTTAATGACTTCATCATGCTTCTCTTTCCAGTATTTGATGATCATGTCATCGTTATAACCTCTGGTTTGCTTAAAGAATTGGTCTAGTCTTTCTTTCCAGTTTCCAAGCTCTTTGAGGCACTCTTTAATGCCTTCTTTCACATCTTCATCTTTACAGTCACTTGGTATGTGATACTCAATATAATTTGGTTCTGCTTCGGCAGCTCCAAAGAATTCCGCATCACTACTGTTCTGTACTCCAAACCAGAACTTGCCTTCGATGTCTCCTTGATAATATCTACCCATGTTATTTCTCCTTTTCTTGATTAACATACTCGTCCAATTGGTCGAATACTGATTGTTTAGAGCCTTTGTAACCGAACTCTTTCTTTACTTGGGCATAAACGCTTTGTTTAGAATGTTTCATACCCAATACCTCCATCCCTAGTGCTGCACGTAGCGCAATAAGCCTGAATAAGCTTGTATTTGTTGTTAGTGTTCCCATGTTATTACTCCTTAGAAGTAGTTATGCTTTTTACAATGTTTCATATAAGCTCCGTACTCTGCTTGAATATCATCATATGTAATCCCATGATGTGCCAAAGCGTCAACTACGTCATCAATCTGCATAGATATCTGTGATTCATAGTTAGCAAGTTCTCGCCAAATGATAGCTTCTTTACTATTATTTGATAAGTCTTGTTCAACAGACTTTTTGATGCTTTCATCAACATCTTCTATAAATTGAGTTGCATTCTTTTCAGGCAACACTAGGCCGCCTCCCATTGACATGTATTTGACATCTTTCTTCTGTTGCCTTTCAAGTTGCTCTTTACTAAAGGCGAAGAAGCCTTGGTGTTTATTAAGGATTTCATCTATATTTGCTCTCATGTTATTTCTCCTTTATTGTTATAAACCTTCATTGTCTCTTTCTCTGAGTTCAGTTTCCTTTTCAGAGAACTCTTTGTCTTCAGGTGTTGGTTTGTAATCACCTAAATTAAACTCCATCTTAGCTTCCTTTGAAATGTCTCCAATGTTGTCTCCCATGGAGTCCCATAAAAAGTCAATAAGATTAAGGGTAATGAAGTTATGAACATCTAAAATAGCATCTTCATCTTCCATTAGTTCTTGATCTAACCTCATGTGTTCATCTATATATCCTTTAAGAGCTCTAGGCATTACAGATTGAAACTTTCCGTATGTATTGTCTAGTTGATTTTGTAGCTGATTTATTAGTTCTTTACTTGCCATACATCACCGCCAGTCTTTGATCATTCAGATATCTAGTAGCATCTGAATGAAGGGTTTCGTAGTCTCTTAACTTATAAAGACTATCTATTACATCCGTTGGCAGACTATCAAAATGATCTACTTCTGGAAACCTATTAAGTATTTGCTTTTGTTGTTTGCTTAGTGTTCTTGCCATCTCTTACTCCTATTTCTATGTAAAGGTAAATTAAGAAAGCCAACCAAATGATTGATCCTCCTATTAATAATAGTGCTATTAACTGTGTTTCCATTAGTACTCTAGTCTTGAGACTATTTTGTCAATGGTTTTGTTTACAATGTCGTCTTTGGCATCGTCAAGTTGATCCTCTATTTCATTATAAACAATAGATTCAATCCTGCCTTGATCTGGCAAATCTAAAGACAGGATAGTTTCATCAATCATCTCTTGAATGATTAACTCTATTGATTTGTTATTAACATTCTCTATCTCACTTTTAAGCTCTTTAATAGTTGCTTTTAATTGATCTATTTGGTTATATTCTTCCATGTTATTACTCCTTTGTTATATTGTTAAAACGAACATGATAAAAGCCCAAACTAGAGCTAATACCGTTAAATAAGAGAGTTTGACGTTTCTATGAGCTGGGTTTAGACCAATTCTGAAACATCTCACACCCCATATGCTTAAAGATAAGATTAATCCAGTTAGGATTAAAACTATCGTTGAATGAAAAGTTATATATGTGTTTGTAAGATCCATTGTTTATTTCTCCTTTGTTGTCGATTTACTATCTAACCAGTCTAAGAACTTCCATATTGCTTCTTCTGAAGGCTCTAATTGTTGCGCCTGTTGCTCCATTTCATCTTGAGAAGGGCTTATATCCATTTCGATGTTATCCTCTTGCATTTCGAGATGTTTATCTGAAAAGTAACCCATGCTATTTCTCCAGTTCTTTAACAATAGTATCCCAAATCCAACATCTGAATTGAGATGGTTTGTATTGGAACTCTAAGTTGGTTTCTAACTCCTCTTGGAAGTCCCACATTAGCAACTGCATATCTGCATGATTGTTATGTAACCATTTAGTTACCTTTACTTGTATTGCTATTCTTGTTTCTACTTCATGCTTCTTCATTTTCATTCTCCTTAATGATGTATTTAGATGCGAAATCCAATACTTTTGATATCGATAAACGATGGTCAAGGTTTGTGATTTCTATTTCTATACCGTTTTCAATAAATTGACTAAAGTTGTATTCCTCTAGTTTAGATACTGCACATAATTCAAATACTTCTATTGATTCTTCATGGTTGTTTGTATGAATTGTTATTAACATATTATTACTCCTTTAATTGGTTTAGCAGTATCCTTAATAGACACTGCTATTGATTGAGATTAGAACGGTTGATCTATCATGTGTTGTGGAATCTGAGGCTGTTCTTGTTGTGCAGGAGCTTTGTCCAGCATTTGAAGAACACCTTGGTAACCTGCTACAACAACTTCAGTCACATATTGTGTAATGTTGTCTTTGTTAACGAAGCTACGATGGTTTAATTTACCCTCAATGTATACTTTAGAGCCTTTCTTTAGATACTTAGCAGCAATATCAGAAACCTTACCTCTGAACACTACTCTATGTATTTGATTAGACTCTACTTTGTTACCATTCTGGTCTTTGTAAGACTCATCTGTATAGATATTTACATTGGTTAATGAACCGCCATCTTGAAATGTTTTAGTTTCTGGATTAGCGCCTAAGTTACCTACAATTGTTACTTTATTGATTGACATGATTATGTCTCCTAATTATTATAGTAATGCACACACTGTCGAGGCTGTCCTCTCTTGGTACACATTACGAGTTATAAAGATGAAGCGAGATTGCTTCGTAATACACACTGGTTTAGACAATGTATATTAAGAAGAAATTAGGTAGTTTAGGTGGTGTATTGTCTTACCTAGGACAATGTATGGTTTAACAAGTACAATTGTTACTGTACTTATGGAAGTCTTTACCAGCATATTGAAGCTGTTCTTCGACTAATGGCATTATGTCTTTGTTAACATATGTTATGTAATAGTCGTTATTGTTGTTATCAACATCATTGATTTCACATTTAAAACACCATGTGTCATCGTTCCAAATAGCAATTGTTTCCATATTATTACTCCTGTTATTAAATAAGTAAGCAGTTTGGGAATGTCTTTCAATTCAGTCTTGCTTAGGACTATGGAACAGTCTGCGTGCTCTGATAAATCAGTAGCTATGTCATTTGTGTGACAGAGGCAGTTCCCGAACTAGAATTAACATTAAAGATTCACATAATGGACACAAATGAGTTCGCTCTTTAACTCATGACGTGTACATAGGTTGTCATTAGCCTATATTCTCTTTAGATTCCACGTACTTAACCAGAGCTTGATCAGTATCTATATCATCATCGAAGCGTATGTCTTCAATGTTTTCTAGATAATCATGCATCTCTAACCTTTCCTTCTCAATGTCTCTTTCTGGAATCACACCATCAACCGCTATGTCAAATGCCTCCCACCATAGCTCGGCACTTATGCCCATAGACATAAAGGTTAACTGAAGCCCATCCATAAACACACTCCACTCCTTGTATTCATTTAAAGTATCAGGCTTAACTTCATGTTGTTGTTCTAGTATCTCATGGATACTTCTTGCAAGTTCTATTGCATTCATATGACCTCCTTGGTCGTTATTATTATTGGTGTTATTGGTATAGTTATCCACAGGTTTTAAACAGTTGTGGATAACTCCGCAATCCCTTACGTAGTATACGAAATTCCTATTGTGTCCTTATAGAGGGAATTACCCTCTCTGATTATATTGGACAATGACGAGCTGAGATGGGCACAGCTTCGAGTCTCTAATGCCCGCATTAAGACACATAGATGAACCATAGATGTACATGGATGATTCTTGGAGAGGATAACAGTAACTAAGTAGATTTCGATTACGACCCACATAAGACTCAGTAATGAGTTAAGTGAAACGATAGAGGGAAAGTATAGAGTCTGTGAAGATTCAATACAGTCTACTTAGTTACTGATATGCTTTCTGATTCGAGTCTTGTTTAGGTAATCGTAACTGTACTTGGTAATGGCTCAGTAATGAACATTGATGATGCATAGTGTCATATCAAATGTGTTCAATGATGCCATCAAATGTGTTCAATGATGCCACGTAGATGTAGTACATAGATGCCATCAAATGTGTTCAATGATGCTATCAAATGTGTGGCACATAGATGCCATCAAATGTGTTGCAAATGTGTTCAATGATGTCATCAAATGTGTTGCAAATGTGTTGCACATACACTAATACCCCATAGAAACACTCAAGTACCATGTAAGGACAGTGTAGGAACGACTATCCTGCTATAAATTCCTATTGTGTCCTTATAGAGGACAGTATTGCACCCTCTAAGCTCCGTAATTGTGTCTTAAAGGCACGATTACTACCTCAGTGATACCTAAGGTAGGGTCAAGGCTTATAACGCCTCTAATCGCTTGCTATTTCAAGGTGGACATTACTGTCATCCCAAGAGATAACAAAGCCGAACCTATCTGATTCTAGCATGTACACACCTGTGTCCAGCCTAGACCACCACTTAGACAGCTGAACGTGCTCTACTAAAGCTCGCATTAACTTACGATGCTTACTTACATTCAAGTCTACCTCGATAGACCCAGATTGCTTACGCTTTCTGATTATCTTGCCGATAGCCTGTTGTGCTAGGTTGCCTCTAGTAGGCTCGATATGATACTTAAGTCCACCTACGTGAACGATTGTTGAATTGATATCCATGTTATTACTCCTATGTTGTTATAAATGAATCGAGAATGATTCACATAGTGGACACAAGAGCTTGCTCGCCGTGTACACAGAAGCCCTAGAGAGTTAAGGGGGTGTCAAAGTATATCGGGGGGTGGTTGTAATATATAATACCCATAGACGATGTACAGATAAGATTTCAAATATGACCCATAGACGATGTACAGATAAGATTTCAAATATGACAAAACAAGGAGATTTATATGCCAAGAAAGAAGGCTACGTTAGAGGCTAAGATTAAAGCTAGAAAGGATGGTGGAGAAAGACTGAAAGAGGCTGGGAAAGCTTATAGGTTCAAGCCAGGGGTCTCTGGAAATCCTACAGGAAAGGGAAAGAAGGGAAGTAAAAACAAACATGTAAGCATCCCTTCAATTGAAGAGGCTATGAAGGATATGGTGCTGATAGATGGTAATATCCCAGCATCTGTTAGGCTTATGATGTTAATGGAAAGGAATATGGCGCAGAATACGCCCACTGGCGATAAGATGGCTCTGGAATGTATTAAAGAGATTAATAAGTACACTGAAGCAACTAAGGATGCTAAGGAAGTGAATAAGAACGATGTAGAGGATTTATCGAATAAAGAAATTAAGGAAAGACTGTTTAAGATTGTTAACGACTAAGGAGGTTCAAGATGCAAAAGCTGATTGATTTGATGAAAGATATCATTGCATTGTTTAAGAAAGACACTACAAAGAAGAGTACAAAGAAGAGGGGCCCTGGAAGACATAAAGGCTCTAAGAACAAGAAATAATGAATCCTAATAAAGAAGCTGCTCAGTTATTGGCTGAATTAGAGAAGCGTAAGGTGTGGAAAAGATGGAAGAGAGAACCAAGGGCTTTTATTGAAGAAGCTTTAATGATCTATCCTAAGGATGCTGACAAAGGTCTTATCCATCTGACAGTTAACAAGGCTCAAGAGGTTGTTGTTGATGAGTATATTAAGCAGATGAAAGAAATCGGATATGTCCGAATGATCATCAGTAAGTACAGACAGGCAGGGTTCTCAACTATATCAAGTGCTTTGATCTTTCATAGAACTCTCTTTTTTAAGAATACGAGAGCTGTAATTATTTCGTTAGATAAGCCTACGACTGAGAGTATCTTTAGTATGAGTAAGACATTCTGGGAGAATCTTCCTGAGAATGTTAGGCCAGAGTTAGGGGTATCGAATAAGAGGGAAATGGTCTTCAAGGAGAACGATTCCAAATTTAGATTGTTCACAGCTGGAGCAGATAACCCAGGACGAGGCACTACTAATACTGCGTTACTTTGTGATGAAACTGCTTTCTTCCAGAATGCTGATAAGGTTATGGCTGGACTATTCCAGTCTGTAGCGCTCACTAAAGGTAGTATTATTATCATTAATAGTACATCTAACGGTGCTCAAGGTGTTTATTATGATTTGTGGAATAAGGCAGAGAAAGGGGAAGGTAACTTTACGCCTTTGTTTGTGCCTTGGCATCTACAAGATGAGTATAGGCTTAAGTGTCCCGATAATATCGAATTAACTCCCGATGAGGGCAGGTTAAAGGAAAGATGGGCACTAGATAACGAGCAGATCTTTTGGAGAAGGATTAAGGTTGCAGAGACATCCACAGCGATGTTTAAGCAGGAGTATCCTTTTACAGCTGAAGAAAGCTTCTTACAAAGTGGTAGTTCTGTATTCAGTAAAGAAACTTTGGACAAGTACATTACCATAACCCCAGAGAGCATAAGAGAATATAATGACGACTATTCTGCGTTTGACGAGTCTAATGAAGGAAGTTTATCCATTTGGCAGGCTCCGCAAAAGAACTCAAAGTATTTAATCGGGGCAGATGTCGCTTTAGGTGTAAAGGGCGATTACTCGGTAGCAACAGTAATGAACTCGGAAAGGGAGGTTGTGGCTATTTACAGAAGCAATATTACTGACCCTGTTAGATTTGGAAAGATTTTGTTTTACTTAGGTAGATGGTATAACAACGGATTGATTTGCCCAGAGGCAAACTCAATTGGCATTGCAACAGTACAGCAACTATTTGGCATGAATTATCCAAATCTGTATCAGCAAAGAAAGACTGCTAACACAGCCTCAGATAGTATTAACCATTTAGGTTTTAAGACAACAACAGCAACAAGAGCCCCAATTATTTCTAATTTAAGAAGAATGATTGAGGATGAGGATATAGCGATTCCTAGTAGTTTGATAATAGAAGAATTAAGAAACTTCATTATTACTCCAAGTGGAAAAGCAGAGGCCTCAGTAGGACATCATGATGACATGGTGATGAGTTTAGCAATTACTTGTGAGGCTTATCGTACACATGGTCATTCATTAACTAACCAAACCTTTAGTTGGGGAGAGATTAATTCTCAGTACCAAGCCCCAGATACTAAGTGGTTATAAGCGAGAGAGCGAATGAGCAAACATAAGATAGAGAAAGTAGATGATGACATGTTGATCGATTCGATTGACAGAAATATCCGTAATACCACAGGTGGTTATACAGGGTCTTCAGATGCTGCAAAGAGAAGAGAGAATTCAATTTATGAAATGAGTTTAGAAGCTAAAGGAGACTTATCTCCCCAAGGCGTGTCTAAGATTGTTTCTTCAGATTCTGCAGAGATTGCAGAGGGTTACACCGCGCTGTTAACTAAGTTACTACTTGATAACAATAAGTTAGCATTATTCACACCGTATAGCAACGAAGTGGCCTCTATAAAGGCCTCCCAGGTTGCATCGGATGTAGTGAACTACTGCCTATTCAATTCTAATCCTAATGGCTGGACTAAGCTTGAAACATGGATTAAGTCTGCAGTTGTATTTGGGAACAGTGCGCTAACCTGGGGATGGGAAGAAAGATTTGACTACGAAGTTGAAGAGTACGATACCATTCAACAAGAAGCGCTAGATCAAATCTTGTCTGATACAGATGTAGAGATTGTTGGAGATCTTAACATCCAAGAGAGCGAATTTATCAACCTAGAGTTAGGGGATACCGTTGTCTATGAAGATGTTAGATTAAGACGAAAGATTGACAAATCTGGAGTTAAGGTAACGAACATACCTCCTGAATCATTTATGATTGATAAGGCAGCAGATACAGTTGCTGAGGCTAAGTTTGTTGGTTTAGTAACCGACATGACCCATTCTGAGATTAGAATTAACTGGCCAGACTTTACTGGAGACCTTTCTGAGATGGGGGAAGAGGCTTCTTTCAGAGATTCTGAATGGTCTCTTGAGTCTTATGCTCGTAAGCAATCAGCAGGTATCGATAACTGGAGTAATGTAGATGATGCGGAAGATGAGGCAAATATCTCTATTACTGTGGTTGAATGTTGGATTCGTTCTGATCGTGACGGTGATGGTATTGCTGAATTAAAGCATGTCATTAAAGCTGGAAACACGATTCTAGAAGAAGAAGACGCTTCCTATATTCCGATTGCAATATTGAATCCAATTGAGATTCCTCATGAATTCTACGGGTTGTCATTATTAGATATGGCTCGCCCACAGACGCAAGCTACTACAGCTGTTATGCGTGGCTTCGTAGAGAATGTTTATTTTGGTAATTACGGCAGAACGCTAGCCGATCCTAATGTAGTAGACTTTGCCGCTTTACAGAACCCATTACCTAAGCAAATTATTGCTACTAACGGTTCTCCTGCGAATGCTATACAACAGATTACTCCTGAGCAAATAAGCCCAGGAACAGCTGGAATGCTTGAGTTCTTAGGTTTGCAAAAAGAGCAATCAACAGGGCTTACTAAAACTGCAATGGGATTAAATGATACATTGTTTGTTTCTGGCAACTCTGAGCAGAAGATGGCTGGCGCTCAGAACGCTGCTCAAATTCGTGTTGAACACATTGCTAGAAGATTTGTTGAAAGCGGTATTAAGGATTTATGTCGTGGAGTCTTGAAAGAGATGAAGTCGAATTTAAAGAATCCTATGAGATACAAGACAGACAAAGGTTATGCTTCATTATCTGCTGATGATTTACAGACCATGCCTTCAAATATGGATCTTGAGATACAAGCTAACCTTGGGGAGAATTCAAATCAGAACACTGGTATGAAATTGAATGAAATAGCTCAATTACTTCCTATGATGGCCCAAGATCCTGAGGCAGCTGCATATATAAATCCAATGGCTGCATTTAATCTTGCAACTGATATTGTGGCAAACATGGGTCTAGATCCTACTAGATACTTAATAGATCCTGCTGATGAAGCTGCTCAACAACAGATACAGCAGAAGCAACAAGAGGCAAATGATCTTTCTGAGAAAGCTAAGCAGATAGAGTTGGCTAAGGCAGAGCTTGATACTAAGACAGCTTCTGCTAATATTAGTTACTTGAAGGCTGAGATTGACAATAAGAAGATTGATAATAAGCGTCAGTTACTCACAGCACAAGATGAATCAAATCGTAAGTGGGCTGAGGTCTCTGTTAAAGCTCAAGGAACTGAAGGGGCACAAGTGCCTAGACAAGTTCCTGTTGACTTTGAAAGCCTTTATCAGGATACTGAAGAGCAAGAGAAAGAAGCAGCAGAGATACAACAGCAAGGTGAGCAATTAGCCCAAGCTGCTATAGAAAACCCTGAGCAAGCTATGCAGATGGCAGAGCAAATGGGTATGGATCCATCAGCAATGATGGGTGGACAACAACAATAGATGAGAGATAGATGACACAAAAATACAATAGACAGCAGGGTTATAAGAAAGACCCTGATGGAAAACCAAAAAAGGTATCGGTTTATGATGATGCACAAAGGACCTTGACTAAAGGCTACCAATGTGATGAAATAAAAGATACTATGACTATGGTGACTGAGGATATTCTCAATCAACTGTTTACACAGTGGCTAGAAACTAAGCACTTTGAAACAGAATCGAGAGAGTTTCTCTATAAGTTAGCAATTAGTCAAGGAGCAGTGATGAAGAACATCGAGCGCTCAATTACTGCTAAAAATAACAAAGCTCGTGAAAAGGATGATGAATGATGAATGATGTAGAGGGAAAAGCTCTAGCTAGAATTGAATCTAGCATAAAGATGACATTAAGTACGATTGCTTTAGGGCGTGGGCTAGGTGCTCAAGCTTCTGAGTTTAACAACTTAATTAAAGCTAAAGAAAACATTCTTGCAATGCAAAGGCTTAATGCTAAAGCAAAACCAGCGAAGAAAGAGGTTACGCAAGAAGGTTCAGTTACATGTGAGCATTGTGGTCAAACAGGGTTAACAAAGTTAACTTATGGTAGATGGCACGGTGATAAATGTAAAGGCAAGAAATAAGAGGTTCTATTTAAGAACTATTTGATGATTGATTGAGAGGGTTTAAATAGACCCTCCTATAATAGGAGACTATATGTCAGAACAAAAAAGCGAAGCTACCTTTAGTAATGGAGATGAGTCGCAAGTTTCAGACTTTGACTTTGATGCTTTGGCGGATGAGGTTCTCGGTACAGATGAGATCGCTACCCAAGAAAGTAATGAAGACACAGAAGAACTCACAGACGATGATCCCATCGTTGACGAGGACGCTGAAGAAGTTGATGAAGTAGAGGAAGATAGTGAAGAGGAAGAAGCTGAGGATGAGGATGAGTCTACGGACGCTACCCAAGATGACGATGCAGATGATTCGGAAGAAGGTGAAGAAGGTGAAATCGATATGGACTTTGCAGTCCCAGTTAAGATTGATGGGGAAGAAAGCAATGTCACTATGGAAGAGCTTGTCGCTAATTATCAGACTAAACAACATCAGTCGAAGAAAGGGGATGAACTTGCGAAACAGGCAAAAGAGTTAGATGCTTATAAAGCAGACGCTCAGGTATTTGCTAAAATAAATGCACAGTTACTACAAGATCAAGATGACAAAGACAAGCGAATCTTATCAAACCTTGAAAAGAAGGTTGATGAAGCTTACGCTGAAGATGACTTTGAAGCTAGTAAACTAGAAAGACAGTTTAATAAGGCGACAAAGGAATATTCTCAACGTAAAACTAACAGAGATTCAATGTTGGAAAATATGGGACGAAAGGTTCAAGAAGAGCAAGTGGGGCAATTCAACAAACAAGTTGAAGCATTCCATGCTGCAATTCCTGAGTATGTTCCAGATTGGTCAAACGATGTGGCACAAGCTAACAGAGAGTTCGCCTTAAAAGGTGGACTACCTGAACATCTTGTTGACTCAATGGTAGATCCTGCAGTAGTTGCATTTGTGGACAAATTCCGAAGATTAGCTGAAACTACTTCTAAGGGGGCTGTTAAACGAAAGAAAGCCCCAGTTAAAAGAGTCTCAACTAAAAAGCCTGTTTCTAAAACAACTAAAAAAGAAAACAGAGTTGATCAGTCTAGACAAAGAGTTAGTAAAGGCAAAGGAACAGAGAACGATTCAAAAGTTCTCTTTGATAATGTTATTGACAATATGTTTGGCTAGTCAGCCTGTCTAATATAAGGATAGCAAAATGGCTACTAAATTTGGTACTTCAACCATAACGGGCAGTTTTACTGCTCAGGGTTCTCAGAAAGAGGACCTAGCAAACTACATCTCTAATATATCTAGAGATATGACTCCATTCATGTCTTCAATCGGTAAGAACAAAGCTTCTGCGATTACTCATGAATGGTCAACTGACACTTTAGCTGCTGCTGCATTGCAAGCTGCAGTTGAAGGTTCAAGCTTCGCAGAATCTGCCGGTCCTGTTGTACAGAAGATTGATAACAAGGCACAGATCTTTACTAAAGGTATTCGTGTTTCTGGTTCTCTTGAAGCTGTAGACAAGGCTGGACGTAAGTCTGAATTCAAATATCAGACTGAGAAGCGAGGTAAAGAAATCATGCGTGACATTGAGAAGACTTTAGTGTCTTCTCAAACAAAAGGTACGCAAGGCTCTTCAGCCTCAGGTGGCATTCAAGCATACGCTCGTAAGATGGGCGGATACCAGTCTTATGCTGGTGTAGCAGAATCTGTTGCATCTGTAACTTCTGGATCATTAACAGTGACACAAGCTGCTGGTGATGGTTCTGATGTTGCTACTGCAGCTGGTACTGGTAAAGCTTCTGAGCCATTTACTTTAGCAAGCATCAATGAAATTCTTCGTGAAATTAACGGCGAAACTTCTGCAGCTCCATCTAAAGTAATGATGTCAACAGCTAACAAAGTAAACTTCTCTAACTTAGTTAATACTTCTTCTATGAATACTCGTAGAAATATTGATGAGAAGGGCAAGTTACGCCAATCAGTTGATTTGTATGAATCTGACTTTGGTGATGTTGAGTTAGTTCACAACTACTTAATGGATGATACTGAAGTGTTCGTTTACGATCCTTCTCTATTATCAGTTGCAACTCTTCGTCCGATTCAGTTCCGTGATATCAACGAAGACGGTGACTCTTTACGTTCTTACATGGTACACGAGTGTACTTTGGAAGCTAAGAGTCCATCTGGTAACGGTGTTATCATTGATGTGTCTTTAACTTAATAGGTTAAGCAAAGTTGAATTAACCCCTGCTTTCGGGTGGGGGTTATTCTTACCAAGAAAGATTCTAAGAGTCTTTGTCGGTAAGAATAATAAAGAGATGAGAGATGAGAGAAATAAGAGAACAATTATTTAAAGATTATGAAGTACATTCAGATGCCAGTGGCATTGGTATAGTACAAGATATCGAGCCTCATTTAGAATGGGCGAAAGCTCAAAGAGAGTTCGGTAAAAAAAACAAGCGAATCGATTCAGGATTTAAACCGTTTTGCAATGTACCAGATACAATTGCATTAGATATTATGACAAAGTATGGAATTAATATCCATGATAAGAATATCCAACCTGAAGAAATGAGAAAGTTTAAACATATCATGAAGTTTAAATATCCTCATCTTATGTATTACTAACTAATTTAGGAGCCCTATATGGCCATCATAGATCAAGCTACATTACGCACAAATATTGCGGATTGGCTGAACAGAACAGATTTAACCGATACTCAGCTTGATTTATTCATTCAGATGGCTGAAGCTAAGGTTTATGAGAAACTTCGTGTTCCTCCTTTAGAGGCTTTAGAAGGCTTCTCAGTAGCTAGTAGCAATTCTAGTATTACTATTCCTTCTAGGTTCCTAGAGTTAATTGAATTAAGATTAGTAAAGGCAGGAACCTGTTCGGTTGCTCCAACTACTAATACAACTAGAGCTTTATGTTCAGCTGCTAGCGGTACTTGGACAGACTCTGATAAAGACGATGATGTTTCTTATCGTAGGATTGATGGCAAGGCTTTTCATAATAACAAGATGAATTACTCTTTCACTAGAGAGCTAACTAGTTTCTTATTAACAGATAAAGAAGGAGAGCAAAGTGCTTCTGGTGAGTATGTGTTAAAGTATTATAAGGCTGGCGAGGCTATTGGCACTACCTCTTCAACTACTACAACAGCTGGTGCGTTTACGATTGGTAAGTACTATACGATTACTACAGTTGGAACGACAGATTTCACAGCAATAGGAGCTTCAGGTAACACTGTAGGTGTTATATTTAATGCCACAGGAGTTGGAACTGGAACTGGAACTGCTACTATTGAAGTAATTCCTTATATCTTGTCTAGCGAGTATGAAACAGTTCTTTATTCATCATTAGCTATTGGCTCTGCTTTCTTAGGAAGTGTTGAGGACGAGGCTAGATATTATCAAATGTTCTTAGATAAGATCACAACATTAAACGATAAAGCTAAAGAGGCAGAGCTCAAAGGAGCTACATTTACACAGATATTTTCTGAAGCTTTAATATAGGAGAATAATATGCCTAGAAATTCATTTTATGATGGTAACGCAGGCGATACGATTGCTATTGATAACTCAGCAGCAGCAGCAGCGGTAAGTGAAACTAATGCAGCAGCTTCCGAGTCTGCAGCAGCGGCAAGTGAGACAGCAGCAGCCGTTAGTGAAACTAATGCAGCAGCTTCGTATGATTCATTTGACGATAGGTATCTTGGTGTTAAATCATCAGGACCTACACTAGATAATGATGGTGACGCCTTAGTAGATGGTGCGTTGTACTTTGATACAACAACCAATGCTATGATGGTTTACGATTTAGGTGGAACAACCTGGAATCGTACTACACCAACAACATCAGACCAAACAAAGATTAATACCGTTTCTGGTATTGCAGCTAATGTAACCACAGTAGCAGGCATATCAGCAAACGTAACAACAGTTGCTGGCATCTCAAGTGATGTAACTACAGTAGCTGGTAAGAGTACAGAAATAGGACGTTTAGGTACAGCAGCTGCTGTAGCTGATATGGCTATCTTAGGTACTGCTGATGTAGTATCTGATATGAATATCTTAGGTACTGCTGCTATTGTTGCTGATATGGCTATCTTAGGTACTGCAGATGTAGTAGCTGATTTAAACACTCTAGGTACTGCAGATGTAGTAGCTGATATGAATACCTTAGGAACAGCTGATGTTGTTTCTGATATGAACACACTAGGTACTGCTGATGTAGTAGCTGATATGAATACCTTAGGAACAGCAGATGTAGTTCTAGATATGAACACACTAGGAACAGCAGATGTTGTTTCTGATATGAACACACTAGGCACTTCAGCTAATGTAACTGCAATGGACACTTGTGCTAGTAATATCACAGGTATAAATTCATTTGCAGATAGATATAGAGTTTCAACAACAGCCCCAACAACCTCATTAGATGAAGGTGATTTATACTTCAATACAACTGATAATAAGATGTACCGATACAATGGTACTTCTTGGGCTGAGATTGTAACTTACACAGGTGGCACGGGTATTAACATCTCTGCTAGTAATGTTATCTCAGCTAGCTCAATAGCTTTAACCACAGTTCAAACAGCAGCGAGCCAAGTGCTTATGTTGGCTCTTACAGCACAAGAAGGTGATGTAGTAGTTAGAACCGATGAGAAGAAGACTTATGTTAAGAACTCAGGTTCTGCTGGAACAATGGCAGACTTTACTTTACTTGAAACTCCAACTGATGCTGTAACAAGTGTTGATGGTGCTACAGGTGTTGTAACTCTTAACCACGATACCTTAACTGGCTTTGTGGCTAATGAGCATTTAGATTGGACAACAGACCAAGGGTCTACCAATGTACACGCTGGTAATTACACAGATACTGTTTACGACTCAACTGCTATTGATGCAGCTGTAGCTCTTAACACAGCTAAAGTAACAAACGTAACAACCAACCTATCTACAACCACAACTGCAACTACTAACACTGTAGTAAGCTCAGATGGAACTAACGCTGTTCTCCCTGCTGCTACTACAACTGTTGCTGGTGTACAGACTGGTGCTGATAAGGCTAAGCTAGATGGTATTGAAGCAGGTGCTACAGGAGATCAAACTGGCGCAGAGATTAAAGCTGCTTATGAAGGTGAAGCTGACACTAACGAGTTTAGTGATGCAGAACAGACTAAACTAGCAGGAATAGCTACCTCAGCTAACAACTACACGCATCCAGCTAATCACGCTATTTCAGTTATTACAGGCCTACAAACAGCTTTAGATGGTAAGGTAGATGATTCACAAGTATTAACTAATGTACCTTCTGGTGCGTTGTTTACAGACACCACATACTCAGTTGGAGATGGGGGGCTTACACAAGTTAACTTTACAACAGCTGATAATACTAAATTAGACGGTATAGCTACTAGCGCTAACAATTACACACACCCTGCTACACATTCTATTGCAGAAGTATCAGGATTACAAGCAGCCCTAGACGCTAAAGAAGCTCTGGGTAACGCAGTCGCGATGAGTATCGCATTAGGATAGGAAAACATTATGGCAAATACATTCAAACTAAAAACAAAGACCACGATAGGCACATCGCTTGTAGCAGTCTACACAGTACCTGCAAGCACAACTACAGTAATCATCGGATTAACAGTGGCTAATATCTTAGGTTCTTCAGTTAACGCTAGTGCTCAAATTGTGAGTACTACTGTTGATGTTGAAACTAACACCTCTGTGTACTTCATTAAAGACATTCCATTACCATCAGGTTCAGCGGTAGAGATTATGTCTGGTAACAAGATTGTGCTTCAAGCAGGAGACATTGTGAAGGTGCAGAGTAATACAGCTTCTGCATTAGATGCAGCGTTATCAATTATGGAAATCACTTAATTTTAGGAGAATAATATGCCATACGTAGGTAGAGTACCCTCAGCGGTACCAGTAACAGCAGATGATATTCCTGCTAACAGTATTGACGCTTCTAAGATTGTAGACGGAGCTATCGCTGTAGCAGACGTAGCAGACAATGCTATTACAGAAGCTAAGATAGCAGACGCAGCAGTTGTAAGCCTGAAGTCAGGTAGAAAGAACCTGATTATTAATGGTGGGTTTGATGTATGGCAGAGGGGTACAAGTTTTAGTGGTGTTTCTAGTGGAACCTACCACGCAGATAGATGGAATATATGGTCTAATGGTGGGACTATTGACATTGATAAAGTATCAGGAGGTTTGCAATTTGCTATTTCAGGAACAGGGGTAACAAACTCACTTATGCAAGATATAGAGGCACAGGATGTTCCCTTAGGAGATTACATTCTTTCTTTTGACGCAGATAACTATTCTAATATATTAAGTGCGAACTGTTATAGCATAGGGGGTGGAACACATTATGGAAATTTAACATATATTTCAGATGGGAAATATTCTATGACTCTGACATCGGCTAATTTCAATTCATCAACAACAGCAATAAGAGTTGAAATATATTTAAATGCAAATACTACAATCGTAATAAACAACGTCCAACTAGAACTAGGCTCAGTAGCCACAGACTTTGAACACCGTAGTTATGGTGAGGAACTGGCACTTTGTCAGAGGTATTTTGTTGGCTATGATTATAATGGCACTGGCGCTCACGGCTATGTCTGTATTTTTGCGGGTTATGATGCTGATGATGCTATGGGGGTATTAAACCTTCCTGTTCCTATGAGAACATCACCCACTCTAACTTATAGTGGTGTCTTTATGAGATATGCTGGCGCTTCTTCAGAAGTTGATGGAGGAACTGTTGTGGCGTATAACTATGGTGATAATAGGTCAGTGTTTGCTTTAAATTATGATAACAGCACTAATGCTTTTAGTGGTCATCAAGGGGGAGCTATGTTTTGGGGAGTTAGCGGAGATAGTACAGCTAACTATATACGGTTAGACGCAGAATTATAGGAGATTATTATGTATAAACTAAAACAGCAAGAAAATTCATACGGAATTATAAGATTATCTGATAATGCTTCTATTCCACAGAGTCCTCAGAATCGCGATTACCAACAGTTCCTACAAGACGTTAAAGTCAATGGCTTAACTATCGTAGAAGGTGCTGATGTTATCGAACCTGATTACGTAGCACTAAGAACTGGTGAAGATGGTTATGCCTCTACAGGTGAACAGTTCGGTATGCAGACAGATGGTACTTGGGATGCTCACGTAGCAGACGTAAAGACTAGATTCCCTAAGACAATCACAGGTGGCACAACGATTGCTGATGTACCTGCTTGGGTCAAAACAGAAGCTGATAAGGCTGTATTACAGGAGACCATCTAATGGCAGGTATAAGTAAAGTAGGAAAAGAAGGACTGAAGGCAGATGTTATAGATGCTAACTACCTAGTGAACTTTTTAATTATTTCTGGTGGTGCAGGTGGTGGTGGGAATAGTGTAGTGCAAGCTAGCACAGGGGGTGGTGGTGGTGCTGGAGGTTACTTTGAGAGTTCTATGTATTTATCTAAGAACTCGATTTACAATATAACAGTAGGCGCTGGTGGTGCAGGTGGCGGTGCACTTGGTGGATTAGATGGATTACGAACCAACTGGGGAACTAATGGCTCAGACTCTAGTATTAATGCACTCTCTTTATCAGGTGGTGGTGGTGGTTGTGCTAACGGACCTGTTTGTTCAGTTAATAATTCGAGAACTGGTGCTACAGGTGGTTCAGGTGGGGGCTCTGGCGGTGTAGGAGAAAGCACACAAGTTTCTAGTACCCCTGTTGCTGGTCAAGGTAACGCTGGCGGTATAGGGCAAAATGCACCTGGTGGGTGTAATAATGACGCTTTTGGTGGCGGTGGTGGCGCTGGTGGTGTAGGAGGAAACGCTACTGCCTCCTCTATAGGCGGTGTTGGCGGTAGTGGTAAAGCATCTAGTATTACAGGGTCAGCTGTAACAAGAGCTGGCGGGGGTGCTGGTGGTCACTATTCTTATTGGGGTGCTGGTGGCGCTGCTGGCGGCAGTGGTGGTGGTGGTAGGAGCGGGCAAGAGGGAGGCTCTACAGCAGGCGTTGTAAATACTGGCTCAGGTGGCGGCGGTGGCTCTGCGGATGGTTTTAATGGCATTGATGACAGCGAAGGTTTATCATCTGCTGGGGGCTCTGGAGTAGTTATTTTAAGCATACCTACAGCCCTCTACACAGGAACTACTACAGGCTCTCCAACAGAGAGTCTCAGTGGTACAAACACTATTTTAGTTTTCAATTCTTCAGGGAGTTATACAGCGTAATGAGTCATTTTGCAAAAATAGAAAAAGGTGTAGTAACACAAGTTATTGTTGCCACACAAGAATATATTGATACTTTTCAGAAAGGGCAATGGGTAAAAACATCCTATAATACTAAAGGCGGAGTATATTATAATCCCAATTCAAAAGAAGCCTCTAGCGACCAAACAAAAGCGTTAAGGCTGAATTTTGCAGGTATTGGTAACATCTATGATGAGGTGTTAGATGCTTTTTATGTGCCGCAGCCATACCCTTCTTGGATTTTAGATGTAACAACAGGCACTTGGTTACCCCCTACTCCGCGACCAGCAGATGTAGGTAAACCACCTGTTAGGCATATATGGGATGAAGAGGTGCAGCAGTGGTTAGCACCATAGTGCCTACATTCTCTATATTAGGCGGACTACCTCGTAGTGGTATTACCTTGCTATCTGCCTTATTAAATCAACACCCAGAAATATACGTCACCACTACATCTCCATTTGTTGAAATATTATGGAGAAATTATACTGTTTGGACAGATGAGATTTCTAAGGATGATTGCAATACAGCAAAGATACAAAGCAATAAAATTCCTTTTTTAAGGTCTCTTACTTCTGCGTATTTTAAAGGACTAACGGACAAGCCTATTATTATAGATAAAAGAAGGCAGTGGCAAAACCCAGAAAACATAAAGATGTATCAGGATATTTTCGGGAGCTTACCTAAAGTTATTGCGCCTGTAAGAGATACAGAGGATATTATAAAATCCTATTTAACACTTTTCCAAAACAATAATAAAGAGTTGGATTTAGAGGGAGGTAGTTTTCAAACAAGTTATAATGATTTTAAAGCTTACTATAAGTTGAAAGTAAACGATATACTACTTGTTGAGTATGATGATTTAATTGATAAAACTCAGAAGATACTAGACGAGGTGTACGTATATCTGGGCGCTACTCCTTACGAAAATGATTTTACTTGTATAGAGGCGTTTGAGGATGAGAGTTATCACGGCATAAATGGGTTGCATTCTATTCGTAAGACTATCTCTGTAGGTGAAGAGTCTATGATTTTATCAGACGCTATGATAAAAAAGTACCAAAACTACAATATATGGAAACAACATAATAGCGTCAGAATACACCCCCTCAGTAGTATGGGTGTCAAACAAATTTAACAGGAGAAACATAAATGGCATATATTGGCAATTCGCCTGCTGGAGTAGGTAACTATCAAGTAGTAGATGACATAAGTTCTACCTTCAACGGTACGCTAACATCATTTGCTTTAACAGCATCATCACTAGCTATTAACCCTGCTAAGTCAGGACAGTTATTAGTAAGCATTAACGGTGTATTACAAGAACCTGATGACACAGGTACTGAAGGCTTTAAGGTCTCAGGCTCAAACATTGTATTCTCATCAGCACCAGCTACAGGCTCAACCTTTTGGGCGGTATGGCAAGGACAAGCAGTAGATATTGGTACACCTAGTGATGGTACTGTGGGAACTGCTCAGATGTCTAGTGCTGAATTAGCGCTAACAGGTGGCTTGTCACTAGGTGATAACGTCAAGGCTAACTTTGGTGCTAGTGATGATTTACAGATTTATCACGATGGTAGTAATAGCTATGTTGACGAGCAAGGCACTGGAATACTTAAACTTCGTGGAAGTGCAGGTATTGCATTAGAAAAGTACGACTCAACAGAGCAAATGCTTACAGCTTACCACGATGATGCTGTAACTCTTTTTCATAACGGCTCATCAAAACTAGCCACAACCTCTGCTGGTATTGATGTTACTGGCGTTATAACTACTGATGGTCTAACAACTTCAGCAGATATTAGCTTAGGTGATAACGTCAAGGCTAAGTTTGGTGCTAGTAATGATTTACAGATATATCACGATGGTAGTAATAGTTATATTACCGACCAAGGTACTGGCTCATTAATGCTTTCAGGTGATAGTTTGTATTTAACTAATGCTGCTGGTTCGCAAGCCTATGCTTATGGTAATAGTAGTACTGGTGGTATTGAATTAAGATATGGCAACAATGCTAAACTATCCACAACCTCTACTGGTGTTGATGTTACTGGTAGTGTTACTTGTGATGGCTTCACCTCAACAGGTATTGATGATAACGCTACGTCAGAGAAATTAGACATAACTGATACCGCTGTAAAAGTAGGTACTGCTGTAAACCTTCATACAGATTACACAGATACATCTGGTAGTATTATATATACTAGAGATAATGGTAGTTCTACCGCATTAGCTGACCCTAATTATTATGCTTTACAAATCAGTAATTCCTACACAGGCAGTGCCCCCCTAGCTGGACAAAAACCTGCAAAAATACAATTTAGCACCGTTACCTCTGATGGTTATGGTGCTAGAGGTTCGATTGCTCTAGTAGCCAGAGGGACTGCATATGGTGAGGGCGATATTGTAATTTCAACAGGTGCGGCATCATCGCCTGCCAACCACTCAACAGAAACAGTACGCTTCCCCTCTTCTGGTGGAATAAGGTTTAATGGTGACACATCAACAGCCAATTCCTTAGATGACTATGAGGAGGGTGGTTGGACTCCAGGTGTTCTATCTGGTACAGTTAGTGTGGCAAACGCTCGCTACATCAAGGTTGGGAAATTAGTTACAGTTAGTGGTCACGTGCAGACATTCTCAGATATTACCTCTGGAACAGTTCTCACCATAACAGGCTTACCATTCACGTCTGGTTCTACTGGTTCTGCTGGTGCTGGCTCTATATTCTTTAGGTATATAAATCACACTTATGACCAGCTTAGTATGCACCTTCCACTAGGTAGCACAAACTGTCAAATGTTTTCAAGTAGTAAAACTACTTCATACGTGGGTGTAACACACGCAAAGATTTCAAGCGCAGCTTGTGCTATATATTTTAGTTTAACGTACACATCAGTTTAATTAACCTAAATGGATTTTAGGTCAGACATTTATAACAATACAGGAGAGTCAAAATGGCTTTAGTAAAGAAAACAGTAGTAGATAAAGTAGAAGTAGTTTCGGAACACAAGATGGTACAGTGTCGTGAAGCTACTTGGGTAGAAGATGACGGTGTAATGATTGGTGGTAAGAACTTCCACAGACACGTAATCGCACCAGGTGATGACACAACAGGTGAACCTGCTGAAACCATTGCTATCTGCAATGCGGTACACACACCAGAAGTAATAGCAGC
>Ga0233435_1000347_pt1 | contig 56822 bp, 56 predicted proteins | sample SI_122_August201_3_FD_182735 | JGI IMG/M metagenome (GOLD analysis project Ga0233435, IMG submission 182735) | Seawater microbial communities from Saanich Inlet, British Columbia, Canada - SI_122_August2016_135_MG | ecosystem: Environmental > Aquatic > Marine > Inlet | place: Canada: British...
CGAATTCATGAAAGGCTTTCCATATTTTTGTGATCAGCGAACTGCCTGCCACGGGAACCACAACATTGTCCGGTGTTTTCCAGCCCAGTTGCTCGGCAATTTCGTAACCGTAAGATTTGGACCCATCGCCATAATAAGGACGGATATTGATATTCACAAAGGCCCAATCGTGGTTGGCTCCAATTTCACTGCAAAGCCGGTTCACGTCATCATAACTGCCTTTGACGGCAATCAACTGTGTCCCGTAAACCAGGGTTCCGAGAATTTTTCCTGCTTCCAGTCCGTCAGGAATGAGGATGCAACTTTTCAGTCCGGCTTCTGCCGCGTGAGCCGCAACCGAGTTTGCCAGATTCCCTGTTGAGGCGCATGAGACGGTGTCAAACCCAAACTCCATGGCTTTGGAAACGGCTACCGAAACCACCCGATCTTTAAAAGAAAAAGTGGGATGGTTGACAGAATCGTTTTTCAGGTAAAGATGGTTCAGTCCCAGGGCCTTACCCAGGTTTTTCGCCCGGATCAAAGGGGTAAAACCGGTGTGAAGACCCACTTTCGGGGCTTCATCCAGAGGCAAAAGGTCCTCATAACGCCACATAGAGGGCGGACCGGACTCAATGGACTTCTTGGTCACGACCTTTTTGATGGCTTCATAATCGTAATTGACTTCCAAGGGCCCAAAACAGAATTCACAAACGTGAATGGGGTCCTTGGCATATTCTTTTTTGCATTCTTTGCAGATTAATCCTTTAACATGACCCATTCCAACATTCCCATTTAAAAGTATTTATTAAAACTAAAATAACGTTCTCCCGTATCCGGCAAAACCACAACAACATTTTTTCCGGGGCCCAATTCTTTAGCCAGTTCATTGGCAGCAAAACATGCGGCTCCGGAGGAAATCCCAGCGAGAAGACCTTCCTCTTTCCCCATTCTCTGGGCAAACTGAAAGGCGTCTTCATCGGACACGGGCAAAATGCGATCCAGCAGATCCAGATTCAGCACATTGGGTTTGAAACCTGCACCAATTCCCTGAATTTTGTGGGGGCCGGGAGGCTGGCCCGATAATACTGCCGAGGTTGCCGGTTCGACACCCACCACTTTAACCTGCCCATAATGTTTTTTTAAGACTTCTCCAACGCCGGTGATGGTGCCCCCGGTTCCAATGCCTGCTACAAAACCATCCACTGACTCACCGTTCATGGCAGACACGATTTCTGGTCCGGTTGTCTGCCGATGCACTTCCGGGTTAGCAGGGTTGTTGAACTGCTGAGGCATGAAATAGTCTGGATTTTCAGCCAGCATTTCCTCCGCCCTCTGGATGGTACCTTCCATGCCAAATTCAGCGCGGCTCAATTCAGTTTTTGCACCGAAACTTTCCAGAATCATCCTGCGCTCGGAGCTCATGTTTTCGGACATGACAAGTACAACGTTATAGCCCTTGACGGCACCCACAAGAGCGAGGCCGATACCCGTATTGCCACTTGTAGGTTCAATGATCGTGGCACCGGGTTTCAGCAGGCCCTTTTTTTCCGCATCTTCGACCATGCCAAGTGCGATACGGTCCTTGACACTGCCACCTGGATTGAAAAACTCCAGTTTTGCGAAAATGTTGGCACCGTTTGATGGGGTAACGCTGTTCAGTTTAACTAAAGGGGTGCCACCAATCAACTCTAAACTATTAACAAATTTGGATTTAACCATTTCAACCCTGGGAAACCGGCATTCCAATTCGCTTTATTTGGAATGGCCCCTCCGTGCGTCAGAAATTTAATGCCAACGGAAGGGAATTATAGATAAAAGAAGTCCTACTATGCTTGAGATTAACCCTGATTTCAAGCACTTTATGGCGGGTTTTTGTCTTGGGTGGGAAACCTAACCTTTCCTGAGGCCCCGAGGTTTTAGGGTGCTCAGGCGTTTTTTGAATTGAGTGGTGACAAACTCAGAATCTTCAGAGCTGGAGATAACGTGGGGAGTGATAAATATCATCAGCTCCGTCTTTTTAAGGCTGGTGCTCTCGGAGCCAAACAGTTTTCCTATATAAGGGAGGTCCTTGAGCACAGGGACTCCAGTGACCGTGTCCAGGGTGTCTGTGCGCATCAACCCACCCATGACCAGAACCTGATTGTCTTTAAGTACCACCTCGGTATTAACCTGCCGGGTGTTAAAAGAAGGCTGGTCTCCTACATCAGCACCACGGCTGGAGATTTCCTGGCTGATTTGCAGGTTGATAAAGTTCTCCGAATTGATCTTGGGCGTAATATCCAGTTTAATTCCGACACTGCGGTACTCTACCGTACTAGTGACTACGGCGGCACCTCCTGATGGGACCGAAGCCTCTTGAACTATGGGGATTTCATCCGTAATGGAAATGTTTGCGGCCTTGTTATCCGAAGTCACGAGAATAGGGTTGGCCAGAACATTGGTCTTGGAGTCGGATGCAAAAAGCTGTAGCTGGGCTATGATTTTGTCCGGCTTGCCGATGAAAAAACTGCCTCCTGCTAAAAATGAAGCGGTGGCACTTCCAATGGAAGTCCCCAGGGCGCTGGCGTTGGCAGTGCTGGAGCTAATGCCTGCGGCGGTGTTCAAGGTGCCTGAGGAATCTTTAAAGGCCAGTTCCAGTCCTGCGGCTGTCGACTCATCCAGAGTGAGGTCAACGATCAACACCTCAATCAAAACCTGTTGTGGAAGCAGGTCCAGCTTGTTTATCAGGGCCAGTATGGCCGGATAATTACGCGGACTGGTCCGAATGATCAGGGAGTTGGTGTCCGGATCCGGCAAAATTGTGACCTCGCCATCGAATTCACTGCTGATGCTACCCGCCGCCTGGACTACGGGCTTTTTGGTAGTGGATGCAGTGGTGCTGGCTCCAGATACATTGGCTTTGGTTTCAGTTTTTTGGGAACTTGTTGAAGTTTTTGTAGCAGTACTGGCACTTCCTCCCTGTTCCTGAAAGATTCCATTTAAAAGGCTGGCCAAAGCTGCGGCATCGCCATTTTGCACATAATATACAAACGTGCTTACATCTCCTTCCGAGATCGGTTGATCCAGGCGGTTGACCCAGAACTCAATGGTCGGCAGAATTTTATCGAAAGCGTTGACGACGAGAACCGAGTTCAATCTTGTTAGTGAAAGAAATGATAGCGAATCGCCCAGAGCTTCTTTATATCCCATGGAACTGAAAATTTCCTCGAGCTCTTTGACCAGTACTTCAGAATCCGCATTTTGCAGTTTATAAAGCTGGATGTCTGAAGAAGCCAGTTTGTCAATGTCCAGAGCCCGTACGACTTTGATGATACGTTTGACGTTGTAGGCCATTTCGATCATCATCAGGTTGTTCGTTTCAGGAATTTCAATGAAGCTGGCGTTGGTTGTGAGAAGCGGACTGATAATTTTCTTCATCGACTCCACAGCGATATGCTGGAGTGGAATAATCTGGATAATCATACGCTCTTTGTCCGGGATGCTTGGGTCGTCGGCGAAATGGATGCTCATGGGTTTTTTTGCCGCATCCGGAGCCTGGAGAAAACGATAAAAATTCCCGCTTTTGACAACTGCGACATTATTCAGGGCAAGAATTTGCTCCAGAACGGAGTACAGGTCACCCACCGGAATTTTATTGAAAGTTTGCAAAGTTACCTTGCCTTCAACATTTCCTTCGATGACATAATCAATTTTCAGTAGCTCACAAAAGGTGGTGATAACATCATAGAGCTCTGTTCCTTCAAAATTGAGAGTTATATGTTTTGCTTCTCTCAACTCAGCGGGAAGGTCTGGCTCGACTTTCACAATAGTTTGAATCTGATCCAGCGAAGCTTTTTTTCGCTTTTGTAGCTCGACTTTTTCAGGCCTGTCCTGGGGAGGCTCTTGTTTGGCAGTTTCCTGTCCGCCCAGGGATTCGGGCCATATGGATGTGGTTTCCACGGCAGGTTTAGGTTTTTCCCGGGCAATGGTTGATGATTGGCTGGAGATAAAAAACTTGCCTCCAGCAGCATCTTCAGCGAGGTACCAGGTTTTGCCTTTACCATAACCCCTCTCAACACGAATCAGATCGAACAGGTCTCCCTTTGCGGCAGTGCCAATTTTCGGGTATTGGGTCCCTGGTCCCTTGTACAGGGAGGTGTTGTTGCCTGTGATGCGAATTTTTTTCAGGTGCGTAGATTTAGGAATATTCTTGATTTTATCGGGATCGATCAATTCTTCATCCCCTGCCTTTTTGTTAATGCTGGCTGGATCCGGCAATATCATGGCATCTACTATGTCGGTTTTATCCTTGAGCCGATGCATGGTGGATTTTTTCGTTGCCCCACATCCGTACCAAGCGGCAGACAAAATGAAAATTGTTAAGATGACTGGAATTCGTTTCATATCGGTTTTCCGCCTTGAGGCTCCAGCTCCTGAATGAAGCCCGTTATCATTAAACGGGTCTGCAGGTCTTCCGGGTCCGTTTTATTAATTCTCCGCGATCGAAGTTCTTCTATTATTAGAAATTTTTCATGATTTTCTATGCGCATTAAAAACAGGGACAGGTTTTTAAGGCTGGAACGAACAGAAATTTCAATTGGTACGGCAAGCATGCCTTCCATGTATTTTGGCTTATTCACTTTAGTTCGTTCAATGGTTACGGTTCCACTCGAAAAACTTTCGACAAGTTTTTGCAGGCTGGCTGCAGCGAGGCCGGATTGCTTCTCCTTGAAAAATCTGCGAGCCAGATTCACATGGGTGCTCTGGTTGGCTTTTTCTTTTTCCTGATAATAGGCTTTCTGATTCAGGACCTCGTAGTATTTCTGGATGAACTGAACCTTGCTTTTAATTTTACCATCTACTTTAGCCTGTTTTTTATAAATCGGCTCTGCGACAAAAAAGAACAGCAGGTAGCAAACCACAAAAACAATGCCGGCTATTAAAACTTTTTTGTCTCTTTGGTTGATATCCATGTTTACGAAGCCGTTTCCAAATCAGCGCGAATGGTGAATTTTTCACCTGCGGATTCATTGATAATGGTACCCACAAATTCTGTTCCTTTGAAGGTTTTGGATTGCTCCAGTAGGGGTATAAGTTTTGACGCGACTGGAGAGTATCCTTTGAACTCAATTTCTCCTTGTTTAAATTTCAAGTGTGTCAACCATGTATCACTTGGAAGAGACCGGCTCAATTCTCCTAGCGCAGGAAGTTTGTCCGGGTATTGCCTTCTTATGGTATTGAGAATGTCCACATATTGTTTGAGTGAATCATATTCGAGGTCAATTTTTTCCAGGCCGGTTGCCTGTCCTTTAATTTCTTTCAACTGTCCATCCAAAGTGGCCAGTGTTTTATTGGCGTAGACCACCTTGTTGGCAAACCAGCCCGCCAAAAGCAGGATGACGGTCGCGGCCATGGCCAGGGTTAGCTTGATATTTACCTTTTTCCTTTTTGGCTGCATGCCTTCCGGTAAAAGATTGGTTTCGACTTTTTGTTTTTTCAATTCTCTCAAGCTAAGGCCTAATGAGGTCAGCATAAGCGATGGGGAAAACGATTCGGGTAGGGTAGGGCTTACGGACTCAGGGGCCTGCAAGGCAGTTGTTGATACTTCTGTTTCTTTTTCCAAATGTTGCGTGATCTGTGGAGCCAGAACTCCTCCACCCGTTATAAAAATATGGCCCACGAGTTCATTCGCCTCGATGCTCCTGCACGATGAAAGAGCTTGTTGCAATTCATTGACAATGGATTTGGCGATTTCGCTGGATAAATTTTCCAACTGTGCGGGATCGCTGATTTTCCCTGAATTTGCGTCTTTGATTGCAGGTCTTGCCCAACTCAGGCTCCTTGAAAATTCTATGGCATCATTTTTTATGAGAGCAATATCCAACGTCTCTGGGCTGATGTCTGCCAGTGCCCAGATAGGTGAATCGTTTTCAATTTCCTGTGAAAAGGCAAGGTTGACATTTGCGAACGTGGAAACGTCTAAAATTGTGGTTTTCAGATTAAGTTTTTGAACCAGTTCGAGATAATAATTGGCAATTTCCTTTTTAATCGCCGCCGAGGCGACATGAAAAATATTTTCGGCCTTTGGGGTAACCTGAAAGGTGAAATATAAATCTTCCAGTCCGGCAGAAAACTGGCGTTCCAGTTCAAATTCTACCATCGACCGGACCGACTCCAGGTCGGGAGCGGGAAGCTCAAAAGTTTTGAAAGTAATATAACTTCTGGGAAGACTCACTACCACCGACTCCGGCCAGGTATCATGGTCTATAAGGAAATGATTGACCTTGTTGAGAAAATGCTTTTCGGCTTTTTCATCTTTGCCGGTCAATGGCTTCAGCGTAATCGTTTTTCCCGCCAGGACTTCCATTGTGCGGAGCTTTTTTCCGACAAGAGTCAAAGATACTGATCCCTCCCGGATATCCACCCCCAGAGATTTTTCTATAAATATGGATTTCATAAGTCCAGGACGTTATCGTTCCAATAATGAGTGACCATGTTTACCTTGTCTCCTGTGCCGGTTTTTTCGAAAACCGCTTCGAGGGTGTGTTCCGTTCGGCTCCCCTGTATTTTCCCCGTTGCAGTGACCCTGAAAAGGGTGGAGAGACTGTTCGAGTGATAGCCCTTTGAAGTCCGGTTGTTTAAAATCACCGCTGCTTGCTCAGGGGAATAGATAATATTTAATACCTCTTCGCTTGCTGTATTCGGGTTGACCGATGGATACTTGTAAACGGTCAAAAACTGGGCAATGCCTTTATACTCCTTATCTTCTTCCGATTCCTCCGTGGAACCGTAAAGGATTTCTTCTGTGATTCCTCGGATTTTTAATAATTCGCCCAGGGTTTCGATCTTTCCATTTTTTGCGTAATAGGGCGGACGTTGGGTTCGATAATAATCATCTTCTGCACCATTGAGGCGATGGTTTTTATCTCCATCGATCCAATCCAGAATCGAATCCGAAATGGTGTCCTGCTTCAGTTTTTCCTTAACTCCGGAATAAGCCAGCAGTTTGTTCAAGACAAGTTTGCTGGATGAATTGATGGATATTTTTCCGTTTTCGTCCTGGATAGTGTAGGTGATGGTTCCGCTTTCCAGTTCGATATCGGTTCTATTGACAATGTCAAATTCCAAAGCTTCCTCTTCCTCGCCTGCGGTTGAATCGCTTGTGGCTGAATCGCTGGGATTGGAATCAACGCCTGGAACAGGCACCTCTTTTCCCATGATCCAGCCATGCTCTTCATGAATGGAGTGAAAACGGGCTTTTTTGAGCAACTCCGCCACTGCCAGATTGATCCCGGCCTTGGCCAGGTAATAGCTTTCTGTATCTTCCTTATAATTTCGAGTGGTGTTGACCTCCATTTTCATCGAAAAGGCAAATTCCGTCGCTAAAGCTATGAGCAGAACAAGAACCCATAGGACGATCATCAAAGCGATGCCGTTTTGATTTGAATTAAGCCTTTTCATTCTCATCCTCTTTTTTAACAGGAGGTGTTGCAAATTCCATTCCAGAGTTCAGTAGGACAATGATTGGAGGTGAGAAAACAGGCTCTAATTCTTCACCTTGTTCCTCCTCTCCCGGTTTAGGTGGAGGAATGACCCCTATCGTGACCTCTACAGCCCGTGGAAGCGATATTTTATTGTTTTTTTCAAAGGCCAGTATCGGATTGGTCTCATTGGAATTGTTCACGCTCAGCTCAAAAGGGTCCATGAAGACCCGGTCGACCCATTTCCCGGAAAACTGCGAGGCACTTTTATCCGGGCCTTCTACCTCCTGAGGCGGCAATTTTTTCACTTGATAGTAGCGGAATTTCATTTGGCTTACGTTCTCAGCCAGCACAAAAAATTGAGTGGAGTCAGAGCTTGGGTCAATCCTTGAAAATATATTGCCATCGGAAATATCGCGTTCCATCAAAATGACTCCGGACTGGCCGGTTTCCGGGTGCTCGCCAATATAAAATCTGACTTCATGCGACAAGGTTGCTGGATCTGATGCGGTCATGGGTGTGGCGAAGGTGACGAAACGTATGGAATTCGAATTTCCTTCAAAAGCCAGGATTCTTTTCTTCGAGGAGAGATTCTGGCCGATGGCTACCCCATCTTTTTGACTGACAAATACCGGATAGGTGGATTGAAGTTTTTGCTTGAGTTGCTCACTGATAATGCGCAACCGCTGATAGGTATCTACCTTTTGTTCTCCCACATCCCGGGCAGAGATCCCAAGACGGACTCCCCCTAATCCCAAAGCGACCATCATGGCGATAATGGTCATCGAAAGAATCATCTCTAGCAGGGTGAATCCCGATTGGTTTTTAAACAGCTTTATCATCTAATTTCCTGAAATACTTTGGGAGGAGCTCGCACCGCTCACGTTGCTGCTACTGCTTGATCCGCTAACATTTGCAGTGGGGGTGTCTTCGGAAGCTTCTTCTGCGCCATCACTGACCGGAGACGCTCCTCCTGTAAACAGCTTTTCCAGGTAGGTGTCTGAAACCGGGTGGGCCTGCCCCTCAAGGCGAAGGGTGGCCAATTCGACATTGCGTGTTTGGCCCTGATCTTCCCAAAAGACTTTTAATAAAATTTTTTGTAGCTGGATGCCTGAGTCGGGATCATTCAATGGTGAATCATGGGGGGCGATGTCGACTTCCCAGTGATAACTTTTTTCATTTTCAAAACTGCCGGAGTATTCATCAGGCTCAAAATTCAGCATTTCCAGTTCATTTATTTTCGAGTTTGCCAGGGTGACACCCTTCAGGTATTGGCCGGAAAAATCCACGGACCGGACGCTTGTCGAAAACAGGTTGAGTATGACTAAAAAGCCACCAGCCATAATGGCAAGGGCCACCACAACCTCCAGGAGGGAGAATCCTTGCTCACTCTTCCAAATGTTTGATTTTGGACTTGCCGGTAATAGGGTCGATGGTGACCGCATAAATATTTTCCTCATCCTTGTCATCAATGGATTTAAACCGGATGGTTCCTCCGCTGGAGTTGCCTCGAGGGTAAAAAAGAACCGCGAATGTTCCTTCTGTCAGGGTCTCGTCTGCCCTCTGGTAGCCTATGATCTGGACAGTTTCATCAATCGGTTTTGATTGCGTGACCTCTTCCTGTTTGGGGGTTGCCAGCCAATACTGGTTTTTGTCGATATCCACGTTAAAGGTAAACAATGTTTTTCTTGATATGGCTTCGCTACGGGTAAACTGGATCGCTGAAGATATCTGTCGAACTTCGGATTGCAGTTTGATGCGATCCAGTGTGGACACTACGAAGGGGAGCGTCAATCCTGCGAACAGGCCCATCAGCAGTAAAACCAGAACCATTTCCAGAAGCGTGAAGCCGTTAGACTTTCCTTGAATAGCGCTATTCAAAGTGCTTCCAACTGACGATGTCTAGATCGTTTTCTTCACCTCCTTCAGTTTTATCAGCACCATAAGATACCAGCTCATAGCTTCGTCCTTCCTGCCCAGGAGATCGATAGATGTAGTCGCCTCCCCATGGATCTTTTGGAAGCTCCTTTTTCAAATAGGAGGTTATGGCCTGGAGTCCTTCATCCGTTGTGGGGTATTTGTGTTTTTCCAGACGATAAAGATCCAATGCCTGGCCGAGAAGTTCAATTTGGGCCTGGGCATCCTGTTGCCGTGCTTTATCTATATGGCCAAAGAATTTAGGCACAACGGTTGCCGCCAATAGACCGATTATAACCATCACCACCATGAGCTCAATAAGGGTGAAGCCTAGAGAGTTAAGCTGGCGGACTTTGATTGATTGAGTTTGGCCCTTCATAAGTTTTCCTTATCCGGTTTGGGTTGATTAAAAAGCAATGTCGTTGGCACTGAAAATAGCGAGTAACATCGAAACCACAATGAATCCGATGATCAATGCCATAAGTAAGATCATCATAGGCTCAATCAGGGAGATAACCTGTTTGATGGCCTGTTCCACTTCTTTGTCGTAAGTCTGGGAGACCTTGGTCAGCATTTCGTCCAGCGCGCCTGAGGTTTCTCCTACGGTGATCATATGAACCGCCATGGGAGGAAAAACTTCAGCCTCTTGAAGCGGGCCCGATAAACCTTTGCCTCTTTTCAAAGCCTGTTTAAGATTTCCAATCGCATCCGAAATAACACGATTGATCAGAATAGACTGGACAATCCCCATGGCCTGCAAGATAGGCACTCCACTTTTCAGCAGAGTCGCCATGGTCAGACTGAAACGCGAAACTTCGATTTTGCGGATCAGGGGACCGAACAGAGGAAATTTCAAAAGCAAGGTGTCCCATTGAAGACGTCCTTTGTCGGTTCTTACGTAGAATGTAAAAGCTCCTATGCACCCCAGTACTCCCAGAAGTAATGCAGGCCAGTAGTTGATGATCAAAGAGCTTAACCCCAGCATGATCTGGGTTGGAATTGGCAGAGCCGCGCCCATGTCTTCAAACAGTTTTGAAAATTGAGGAACGACAAAAGTGATAAGAATGATTACGGCGGATCCTCCAACAAAGCTCAGGATAGCCGGGTAAACCATGGCGGCACGAATATTATTTTTGAGCTCCACGGATTTTTCCAGAAATACTGCCAGGCGAGCCAGCGCTTCGCTGACCATGCCTCCGGCTTCTCCGGCACGGACCATGTTGATATAAAGTTTTGAAAAAACATCAGGATGTTCTTCCAGGGCATCGGCGAAAGTACTTCCGGCATGAACCTGCTTGCGAATATCTGCAAGTACGGCACGAATTTGTTCGGTCTCTGCCAGCTTGATAAGGGTGGAGAGACTGTCATCCAGGGTCAGACCCGCATCCACCAGGGTGGACAGCTGCATGGTGAGAGTCATCAGGTCTCGGGTAGGAACCTTGGAACCCAGTTGAGGCAGAGAAAGCTTTAACCCAGAGGAAATTTTATTTTTCCCCTCTGCCACTTTGACGGGAAAAAAATTAAGCTGGCGGATTTGCTGGATCGCAGTGTGGTAATCCGGAGCGTCTATGTCACCTTCAACAAATTTGCCGCTCTTGTCCGTGGCTTTGTAGGAATAAACCGTCATGGTTTATATGGTGCCTCTTGGTTAAAGGAAAGACTAGTTTCTATCGTTCAGCGTAACACGCAGAATTTCTTCAACAGTGGTGATGCCCTTCACGACTTTGTCCCATCCGTCTTCCCGGAGGGTGCGCATTCCCATTTTTCGGGCCTGGTCGCAGATAGTCTGTGCGGTGGATTTTTTCAGGATGAGTTCACGAATCGAGTCATCTACGACCAAAAGTTCATAGATGCCGCACCGGCCCCTGAACCCGGTATTGCTACAGGCTTTGCAACCTTTTCCAGAATAAACTTTGACGTTTTCTTTATGCAGAAGACCCATTTCTGCTTCAAGAGTTGGGGTTAAAGTGGCTTCCTCCTTGCAGTCGGGACAGATCACCCGGACCAGTCTTTGGGCAAGTACCCCAAGCAGGGCTGAAGAGATGAGAAAGTTTTCGATGCCCATATCGAGAAGTCGGGTGATGGCACCAGCCGCATCATTGGTGTGAACGGTACTGAAAACCAGATGCCCCGTCAACGCCGCCTGAATAGAAATATCTGCTGTTTCCGGGTCCCGGATCTCACCGATCATGATGACATCGGGATCCTGACGCACGATGGAGCGTAAGCCATCGGCAAAGTTCAGGCCGATTTGCGATTTAACATGAATCTGGTTGATACCGCGCATCTGGTATTCCACCGGGTCTTCAATGGTGATGATTTTTTTGTCAGGTGTATTGATCTTACTCAAGCCGGCGTAGAGCGTGGTGGTTTTACCACTACCGGTAGGGCCTGTAACCAGAAACTTGCCGTAAGGTTTTTGGATCAACTCTTCCACCAGCCGGAGTTCTTTTTCGGGAAACCCCATCTGGCTCAGATCAAGAACCAGATTGTCCCGGTCCAGGATTCTCATGACCACGCTTTCCCCATACAATGTGGGAAGTGTGGAAACACGCATATCGATATCTTTGCCGAGAATTTTAAGTTTGATACGTCCATCCTGCGGTAACCGCCGCTCCGAGATATCGAGCTTGGACATGATCTTGATGCGGGTGGTGATTGCGGAACTCAAACGTTTGGGCGGCGGTTCCATCGCGTGCAGGATGCCGTCAATACGATAGCGAAGAGACAAGTCTTCCTCGAAGGGTTCCAGGTGAATATCACTGGCGCGGGTTTCAATGGCCTGACTGATGATATGGTTCACCAGTTTGATGACCGGGGCCTCGGAAGCCATATCCCGAATGTGTTCAGTGCTGTCGTCCAGCGTGTCCAGCCCATGCAGGTCATCATCCTGAATGTCGCCGACCATGCGGTTCATGGCGGAACCGTCTTCTTCCCCGTAATAGGTTTCAATGGACTCCAGAATGTCCTGTTCGCTGCTCAAAACAACACGAATATTTTTTCCCAGAGAAACTTTTAAATCCTCAATAGTGTAAAGGTCGAACGGATCATAAACCGCCACGATCAAGGTATCGCCTTTAAGTTGCAGCGGAAAAATGATTTTTTCCCGTAAAAAAGTTTCTGTAATGGTCAGGCCCTCAACAGGCAAACCGGATTTTGGGTATTGCCCCTTTTTGATATAAGGCAGGCGCAGTTCGGTGCTCAGGGTTTCCAGCAGGATTTGCGTGTGGATATAACCGTGGTCGGTCAGGGTTTTTCCCAGATAACTGCCCGTATGCAGATTATTGGTCTTAACTTCTTCCAGGGCCTTTTCGGTAATCTTTTTGTGCCTGAGAAGAATGCGCTCTACAGGATCGGTTTTTTTCAGCATGGCAGTTTATTTTCCTGAAATATGAACCCTGGGTGCCGGAGTAGATGAGCCGGAGAGCCTGAATGCGGGAGCCGGTGCAGCGGGCGCTCGTTGGGTAGCCGGTTTGGGTTGGGCCGCCTTTGGCCTGACAGGTTTATTTTTGACTGGAGTCGCTTTGAATTTCCTCGGATCATATTTCTTGTTTTTCTGGAACAATAAAGTCCCTTCACGGTGAATTATCTTGTCCGGCTGGCGGGTGGCCAACCGCAGACGAATTTTCCGCCCTTTTTTATCATCTAAAATGACTGAGTTTTTTTCGATCTCTGTCAATTCAAAATCGCCCACGATTTGTCCCAGGGAATAGCCTTTTTTCTTCACCTTTTTTTGTACAACCCTTCCCCCTTCCTGGGTGGAATACTTTCCCTGTAAGATAGCAATTTTTGTACCAGCCAGCATCAAAACTCCCTTTAAAACCAGATTTGGGGGAGGCAAGGCTGGTTTATGGGCCGCAGCCGGGCGAGCTGAGGGCGGTGGAGGCGGTGGTATATATTGCTTCCGCTCTTTGCGAAATACATTACTTTGCACCACCTGGGATACCGTTCCTGCGTTGTATCCCGGCTTGTTAACTGCTAATTTCTGCAGGTTTTTCGGCGATCCTACCAGTGAGGAGCCATCCACCCTGGATGGATAAGGGGGGTGAGTCCAGGTTCTGACCGACAGGGTAATAAGGAGAGCAATGGTGAGGACAAAAACCAGGTTGATCGCCGGGAAAAATTTATTCAAAGGCACAAGTTTCCCTCATGATTTCTTCCCCTAACTTAATGAATTTATTAGTCTTTGTCAAGATAATACAAAATTTTGACGCGTAGAGACTTTCCTCATGGTTATTGTAATAAATCTAGGTCCGGATCAGGCTGGAAACAATATGAAACGGTAAGCAATATCATTATAGATCCGCCTATTATTATTTTCGGATAATTTGAGAAAGACCTTTAAATAATTATGCTTGAGCGAAACAAGTGGCGGGATTTCAAATGTTTTTTCATGAAATCGTATATACTGACCGAATTCAAAAGTTAGTCTTCTTTGAAAGGAATGAATTTTGAGCGCACAGGCTTTGCTGGATGAATTGTTAAAATGTTTACCGCTTCGGGTTTATGGCAGGGGGGCCGTATTGAACCTGTTACGCGAAATGGGATTCCCGGTCAAAAACAAAACGCCGCTTGAGGTGACTGACGTTTATCGCGATGACAATTCCGGTGAACTGGTCTGCACGTTGAGTCCGGATGGCAAAGGAGATTTTACCGCCGCGCTCACCAACCTGAAACTCGATATCAACCATCCTCTCTACCGAAAAGTCAAAAACTATCAGGTCGAAGTGTCGGAAGCTCTGGGTAAACAGGATGTGGAAGATACCCGCCAGACAAGCATCGATCAGGAAGACCGTGGTGGTTTCCGCGTTGGAGATTTATACAAAAACTCCTAGGCGGAGGGCCAGTACTGCATTGCCCGTCAAGCAGGCAAAGTACTCAAACGCAATACTTTAATATTCCCCCTGATAAGGGGGATAAAGGGGGTTTGCATAACCAGCAGTTTTGCTGGCGAGCAAAGAGTTGTCTCGGCTTAAAAAGTAATTACTATGCTCCCTCCCACGGGAGTGGGCGCCTAGTGGTGGCTATTGGTTTTCTGAGTTGATGAATTTTTTCAGGAAGGGGAACATGGCGCCACGTTTCTCGATCATTTCTTCACGTGATTTTTTTACCACGGCTTCATCGATGAGGCGGATGTCACGTTCGGCGGCATATTTCTCGATGCCTTTCACTACCATGCCGCGCGCGAAAGAAGGGATGCGGTCGAGTCGACTTTTGGCTTCCGGTGTCCACTGAGTCTGGAACTCGACTTCCAGCCCAAGTGTGTCTTCAACTTTTAAGGTGATGGCTTTGCCGCCATATTTTCCCGGTTCGTAATCGCAGGAAGGGTCTTGGGCCATGTAGTTGCCGGTTTCGGCAAAAGCGCGCGCCCGACACCCGGAACACATGGCGGAGAACTCGCAGGAACTGCAATTGCCTTCGAGTCCTTTTCGGTCCCGCAGTTCTACCATCAGCGGAGCGTTTTCCCACAGGTCTTTAAAACTATTGGATTTCAAGTTGCCCACCGACTCTTCGATGAAGGGGCAGGGGGTCAGGTTGCCTTCCGGTGAAATTCTGCTGTAATGCGTGGCCGCCGGGCACCCGCCGGAATAGGTGCGGGTGTAAACCGATTCGGGATCGTTTTCATAAACCACCCTTTTATATTGCGGGGCGCATTTGGAATTGATCATCAACCTGCCTTTGTATTTCATCTGCTGATCATAAAGCAGTTTCAAAGCTTCTTCATAAGCGGCGTTGGAAATGTCGGTGTTGCCTTGTCCGCGCCCTGTGCAGACCAGGAAATACAGGTTGAAAGCGATGGCACCGATTTTTTCGGTGAACTCGACCACCTCGGGAATTTCTTTATAGTTCATGTCCGAGACCGACATCTGCACGAGAAAATCAACGCCGACTTCGTTGAGGATATCGAAGGCTTCCATGGAAAGTTCCCAGGCTTTTTCCACTCCGCGAAACTTGTTGTGTCTGTCCGGATTCATCGAGTCGATGCTGATCCCGACTCCATGGGCTCCTGCGGCTTTTATTTTTTCCGCATTGACGCGGTTGATCATGGTGCCGTTGGTGCCGAGCACGACCATGAATTTTTTGTCGGCGGCGTAACGGATGATCTCGTAAATGTCGGGACGAAGAAGCGGCTCGCCACCGGTGAGGATCAGGAACGCGTTGGGATTAACTTCTGCAATCTGGTCGATGACCCGGAAACATTCTTCGGTGTTGAGCTCATCGGTTTTGAGGCCGCCGCGAAACTCCGCATCGAGATAGCAGTGGTCGCAATTGAGGTTGCACCGCTTGGTGAGGTTCCAGGATATTGAGTAAGCACGGAAATCCATTTTTTCCGGGCTGAATTCCAAAGTGGGCTCTGTTTCCATGTTAAGTTAAGGGCGTGACAGCCTGTTCCTGCCAGCGATCAAGGGGTTGATGAATGCTTTTCCTTATCATAAAAGGTTTTCCCCAATGAAACAAATATTTTACGGGTTTCTGACCCTGCTGACCGGGCTCTGGATTTCAGCCTGCTCGACTGCCGAGAAGCCGGATGTGGGGGAGCAAAGGGTTTTCCGCATCACCCATGCCGATTCCTCAGGTCGAATGCTCTCGGAAATCTGGACCGGGCACAAACTCGACTCTCTCGACTCTCTGGCAGTGCGGGAAATCTCCAGTGAATATTTTGACAGGGCCATGCATACGCAGGACTCCCGGTTCATGGCGATTTCATTTTCCCGGTTGTTGCAGGAGTTTAAACTGAAACGCGGTGAGGATGCGGTGCTTTTAAATTGCTTTGACGATTATCAGGGGATTCTATCGCTCAATGATATCCACCGTTATGATTTGCGTCTGGCGACAAGGATAAAGCTTTCTTCTTGGAACTCTAAACACGACTGGTTGAATCCGCTCCTCGTTCTGGTTCCGGATGGAAAACACCCGCCGTTTCAGGAGCGGTTCCTGACTGCGAATATTCGCGAACTGAAATTCGTTCGACTCAACGACTATTACGCGCCGCTTAAGAAAAATACCGGGTCTTCGCCCAAGTCTCAGGAAGGATTGGAAGTTTTTAAAAACAACTGCCTGTTCTGCCATTCTTTAAAGGGGGTGGGGGGCAATAAAGGCGCGCGGCTCATTGATGCGTATGGATTTTCCAATGACGCGGATCGAAAAAAGTTTTTGGCGGATTTCAAAAACTTCCATCATAAAGACAATGCCGACAAACAGGATGTCGAACAGTTTGTTACCGATGAAAAACTGCAACGCATTATGGATTACCTGACCGTCATTGCGATGACGTAGGGAGGTTCTCTGATTAAGCTTTAGGGGCCTGGATTCCTTTTGATTCGAGGAAACCTTTGAAGGTCGGGTCGTTCAGGATATGCGGGGAGATGGGCATATTGGCCGGCAACCCTTCCAGATTCGGACCGAACATGTTCTTCACGTTAGCGGGAAGGGCGATGCCTTTGGATTTAAAGAAAGTCAAAACTCCCGGCTCGAAAAGAATATGCGGCGGAAGGTCTTCGATTTTCATTTTAAAATTAGCTACTGGAGCGGGAACCACTGCCGGAGCCGGGACTGGAGCGGAACGGAATCGGCGTTGAGGAACCGCCTTCGTTTGTCGTGCCTGCCGTGGGACACTCGCTTTTGTTCTTTGCGCGGTCTGGACATTCCTGCCTCCTGATAACAGCCAGACCCGGCTGGTTTCAAGATTGTCTGTCCAGACTTCCACCCGGCTGAATCCGTTTAAAAGTTGGCGTATCGCCGTTTCCCAATCATCGGCCTGAATGCGGGCACTGAAAGGAACGGTTTCAAGAGACGGGTCGATGGAAAATAAAATACCGGTTTCTTCCTGAACGTTTCTTAAAACGTCAATCAGGGTCAGGTCTTCAAACTGCAGGCTGATGCCATCCGGTGCGGTTTTGGATTTGTAAGTGGGATTGGGTGTAACGGGAGCAGGAGTGGGGGCAGGGGTCACTCTGGGAGCAGGAGGCTGTTCCTGTTTTTTCAAGTCGAGAAAGCGCGCATCGGCAGACACCTGCCACAGCACAAACCCGGCTCCAAGTACGATCCCTGTCTGGATAAAACGTTTCATCCCGATCCTCCACTACCGAGAAATATTTCCTATAACCGATTATAGATAAAAATTACTGAAAAGAAAAGCAATAACAAAGCAATAGGGGTCGGCGATCCCCAAAACGACAGATATTCCGTCCTTTACCGCTATACTTATTTACTCCTTTTAGTATTGAGAGCCGGGACCCACACCTTAAGAGGTGCTGGTCCCGGCTGCAATATTTAGGGAGTCTTGTACCAGACCTCGACATCGGCCAGCGTCGGTCGGTACTCTCCACAGAAATCATTGCGGCAGGTTGCGGAACCGTAAGTCCCCACCCGGCATTGGTAAGTGTGACCAATGTTGCAGTAGCTTGAGCTTCCCAAATTGGTGTAAAAGTCGTGACCGCCGCCAAAAGTGGGACCGTAGCTACCATGGTCATACTGGTAATAATTATTACGAACCAAGGCGTGTTTGAAGTTATTGGTCAGGGAAAACAGGAAGTTGTTGGCGTTTCCCTTATAGGCACTGGCACTGGTCCAGGAGACATCAGCGTAGCCACCAATCTTCTTGCCGTTGGTCAAGGTGATGATTGTGACGGTGGCACCCTTGTTGTTACATCCGCTGTGAAATGCGGAGGTAGTGGCTCCATCAACGCTACGGCGGTAGCATAGCAACCAACCCTGTTCCGGTGTACCGAGCCAGGCGTTGATCTGGTCGCCTTCCGATTCGCTGACCAGCAAGGAACCATTAAAGGTATCCGGCCTTGACGCCACTGTTATGGCATTGGAGGAAGCGATCACACAGGGAATGAGGATTTCAATATCCGCATTGATGACATCGTTAATATCGATCACTGCGTCATTGCGTATGACCGTCGCCCGGAAATCGGCGCCGTTGAACTCGGTTCTTAACAAAACCCTTGATGAGGTGTTGGGATTGGTGATTAACAGATTACCCGGAATTCCGAAGCCACCGCAGAGGTTGGCGACATCGTAATAGATAGCGCCTAAAGGAAAATTACCGGATGGAGAGGCTACTACACTGACCACGTTGCCGTCACCCGGAGGGCCTTGCGGTCCCGTTGCGCCCGCTACACCTTGCGGCCCGGTTGCACCTGCTACACCTTGAGAGCCTGTATCCCCTTGCGGTCCGGTTGCTCCGGCAACACCTTGTGGTCCTGTATCACCTTGTGGACCCGTCGCACCCTGTGGCCCTGTTGCACCTTGTGGTCCGGTTGCACCGGCAACACCTTGCGCGCCTGTATCACCCTGTGGTCCGGTTGCTCCGGCAACACCTTGTGGTCCAGTTGCTCCATCTATTCCATCGGTACCTGCTGGCCCTGTCGCACCTGTTGCGCCATCGATGCCGTCAGTACCTGCGGGACCTGTCGCACCTTGTGGTCCAGTAGCACCATCAATGCCGTCAGTACCTGCGGGTCCTGTTGCACCTTGCGGACCCGTCGCACCTGTTGCGCCATCTATTCCATCCGTACCTGCGGGACCTGTCGCACCTTGCGGTCCAGTCGCACCATCGACACCATCAGTTCCTGCGGGACCTGTCGCGCCTTGAGGTCCGGTAGCACCTGTTGCACCGGTGTCACCTTGAATTCCCTGCGGTCCTGTATCACCCGTTGCTCCGGTGTCACCTTGAATACCTTGAGGACCGGTTGCGCCATCGATGCCGTCAGTACCATCAGTTCCTGCGGGTCCTGTTGCGCCTTGCGCTCCGGTTGCACCTGTTGCTCCGGTGTCGCCTTGAATACCCTGCGGACCGGTAGCACCTTGCGGACCTGTTGCTCCATCAATGCCGTCAGTCCCTGCGGGTCCTGTTGCACCTTGCGGTCCAGTGTCACCGGTTAGACCTTGTGGTCCGGTGGCACCATCGACACCATCAGCTCCTGCGGGACCTGTATCCCCTTGCGGTCCAGGTTCACCTTGCGGCCCTTGTGGTCCTGTATCACCTTGCGGTCCTGTGCCACCGGTTTCCAATTCATCAATCTGGGTTTGCAGGTCTGCGGTTTGTCCTTGCAAATCCTTCACGGCTTTACGCAATCTTTTATTGCCTTTTAAAGCATTTTTGTCCTTGTCTTTATCTTTATCCTTTTTCTTTTGCGCAAACGCTACGCTGGAAAAATCAGGATCGGCGATTAAAACGGTTGTGGCGAAGCTGGAAAAAAGAAAAAGAAAAGCAAATAGAAGGGTGATGCCAGAACGTGCAAGAAGTGACCGCATGATTTTCTTCCCTACCCTAAATGTTGAACTTCAGTTTGGGTTGAGCATCTGCTTAATTTGGAGCGCCGAATCAGTGACCTTGTGTCGGCGACAAAAAATTTCCTGTTCAACCCTATGTATAGCATTTTAGACAGGCATAGGCAAGATCGGAAGGGGTTGAATATTATGGAACTCCGATATTTATGAGGGCGAAATTTGGAAAGATTTTGATAAACCGATAGTTTTATATTGAACTGAAAACGCTTATTTTTTTATAAAAGTTCGGAATCCGGCCGGATATTTGGTGGCATTTTGGTGCAATGGTTTTTGCTTTCCGGGGAATCCCGACCATGCTATGGTTAAAGTTCAGTCTACTTGGGTCAACCTGTTATTAAGGATCATAAAATGTTTTTACCGGTTACGGCTTTTTTTGCCCTGGGTACAGGGATTGAAATATATGGATTAAAATTTGTCAGTGATTCGATCAGTATCCTCAATACGGTTTCGTTGATCATGCTCACGTTTCTGGTCGGAATTGTTGTCAGCCGCAGTCATGGCAAAGAGGTCTTTGAGAAAATGCAGAGGCAACTCAAGTCGCGGGAAGCCCCGAACGATGAAGTCCTGAACGGCGCGGTGATGGGCGTGGCTAGTATGTTCCTCATTACACCTGGTGTGGTGACGGATATAATCGGACTCCTTATCATGACCCCGATCACACGTGGAATGTTCAAGCGAATAGCTCTGAACATTGCTAACAATAGAATTCAATCGGGACAACCCTACTTCTTTTTTAGGGATTAGTAATGCGATCTGGGAAAACCTTGTTTCCAGATAAAAAAGGCAAATCACCCCAGCCCCTCTTTGAGAAAGAGGGGTCCATTGAAGCTCCCCCAAAGGCCATTCTTGATCTGAGTAGTGTCGCGCCCCTTAACAGGAAAGCAGATAGCGATGGCTCGTAAAGCCGAGGCAACCGTTGCCAACAAAGTAAAGCGATTGCTCACTGGCCGCACGCCGAGTGCTTTCCGCCCACCTCCGCGAAACCTCAGAGATGAATTGCTGGACCTGGATGAAGCTTCCTATGAAGAGGTGCGGGACAGCCTTCAGGATGTTGCCACGGTCAACCGCTATTTGAGCGGATACCGGGTTCTGCTCCACCATGTGGAACCTTTTCTCAAAGCCCATAAAGCCGAGCGTCCGTTCACGGTGCTGGACGCGGCCACAGGTTCTGCCGACCAACCGATTGCTCTCGTCAAGCTGGCGCGCCGTTTGTGTGTGCCTATTCATATCACTGCCATTGATATCAATGCCAAGATGCTGAAACTGGCCAGGGAGGAGACGGCCTCTTTCCCCGAGATTCAGTTGGTGCAATGCGATATTCTTTCATTACCGTTTCGCGTGGCGGGATTCGACTTGGCGGTCAACTCCCTGTCTCTGCATCATTTCACTTGGGAAAAAGCGGTGATGATTTTGCGCGCCATTGACAAGGCAGGACGGTTGGGCGTGGTGGTCAATGATCTGCACCGGAGCCGCATCGCGCATGCGGCCATATTCTTGCTGACGCGGATCTTTACCCGCAACCGGCTGACTCGTTTTGACGCACCTGTTTCGGTGATGAACGCTTTCACGCCGACAGAGTTCCATCAGTTGGCGCATGAAGCGGGAATAGACCCTTATGAAATCCACCGCCATTTCCCCTACCGGATTGCTTTAGTGGGACACAAAACCCAAAAATGAAAACTTTCGACGTTGTTGTCATTGGCGGCGGACCGGCAGGCTGTGCCATGGCACTCGATCTCAATCGCCTTGGTTATGACGTTGCGCTTTGTGACCAGGCGAAATTCCCGCGTGACAAGGTGTGTGGGGAATTTATCAGTCCGGGCGCCGACCCTATTCTTGAGTGGCTGGGTGTGCTGGCTTCCATTGAGGCGTTGGCTCCCAAACGGTTAAAAGGAGTGGCGATCTCTTCTTATGAAAGTGCGGAGTTGGAAATTGATTATCCGGTTTCCACGGAGACTGGCTTGCGGCTGAGTAGTTTGTCCGTACCCCGTTATCAACTGGACGCGCTATTTTTAAAGCAGGTTCAAAACGCCGGTGTGAAAGTTTTTGAACAGCATAAGGTGACGGACTTTGTTTTCGATGAAGGTTGCGTTGCCGGGGTTCATGGCTGGGACGAAAACAAAACTTCCTTTTCCTTGCAGGCTAAACTGGTTGTGGATGCCGGGGGACGCAACGCGGTATCCTTAAGAAAATTCAATTTGAAACAGGAAGGCAACGGCAAAATTGCTTTTTCCGCACATTGGCAGGGCGTGCGATTGCCGGATGATTATTGTTATATGCATGTCAGTCGACCGGGCTATACGGGAATTTCTTCTGTAGGTAATGGCCGGGCCAATGTGGTGCTGGTGGTGGATCGTTCCGCTTTGGGTGATGAGAAAGCGGAAACGCTTTATCATAATGTGTTGATGAGCAACTGCCGCCGTTATGAAATGCTTCAGGATGCGGAACGGGTGGAATCCGTTCGTTCGGTGGAATCTTTGGCCTTCGCGGTCAAACCGGTTCCCTGTGGCGGACTGGCCTTGGTCGGAGACGCGATGGGATTCATAGACCCGTTTACCGGAGAAGGCATTTACCTGTCATTAAGAAGCTCGCAAATAGCAGGGGAGGTCATTCATGCCGGATTTCAAAACTCAAATTTTTCAAGGGAATTTCTCTCTGTTTATAACGCAAGACGGCAGGAAGAGTTTGGCGACAAGTTTTTGTTGAGTCGGGTTCTGCAATGGCTGATTTATAATCGGCCTTTTTGCAACGGGGTGATGAAAAGGCTTTCGACGAACCGGGTTCTCGCTGAAACTCTGGTGGGCGTGATCGGAGATGTACTGCCTGCCAAAAAAGTGGTTTCCATGAAGTTTCTGTTACGACTTCTCACCGGCGAACCGCCGGTGGCAAATTGCAATAACTTTTTTTAGCTAACAAAGAGTTGTCTCGGCTGAAAAAGTAATTGCTATGCTCTCTCCCACGGGAGTGGGTTAGCCATTGGTTGTGAGGATAGCTTGAGCGGCATCCAGGCCTTCTTTGGTATTCTCAATCAGGATTTCCAGCTCTTCGGAGTCAACATCCAGCTTGTCGAGAACCCCGTATTCCAAGGGTGCTGTGTCTTCCGGCACGATGCCGTTACTGAATTCGTTCTGGTTGGCAAGAAGGTTGGCGGTGGTAAGAAGGTGAGCAATATGTTTCACGTTTCCGTTTTTTCCTGGGGAATCGTGATGGGTGCGAATGGCTTCCACCAGGCCGGGTGAAACCGGCCACCATTTTTCGATGAACCGGGCTCCCAACTCGGCATGGGTGATGCCGAAGGTCCCCTCCTCATTTTCCGAAAGGGTGAGGTCTGAGGATTTTATTGTTTCCAGAAACTCGCTGTATTTGTCAGGGATCAGGTGGTCGAAAACAAGAATGCCGGTATCGTGCATCAACCCGCAGAGGTAGGCGAATTCGATTTCTTCCTGGGAGACCTCGACTACATAAGCCAGAGAGCGAGTGAGATAGGCCACTCCCAGCGAGTGGATCCAGAAGTGGAGTTGGTTGAATCCTTTTGGTTTGAAGAGACCGGGAAGTTTCAGGGAGTAGGCCATATCAAGCACCATCTTTACACCCAGCCTCATAACTGCGTCATTCAGATCTTCGGCCTTTTCCCGTCCTCCACCAAACAGGACGCTGTTTGAGAGTCGGATCAGGCGGCCCGACAAAACGGGTTCTGTTTCAATGATGGCAGAAATTTCCAGAACATCGCAGTCCGGGTCATTGACCTTCCTTTCCAGGTTCATCAGGATTTCCGGAAGGGGAGGGAGATCGCCTTTTTCCTCAATCAGGGCGAGCAACTTTTCTCTCATGCGTTCGTTTTCTTTAGATAGTGAGGGAAAAGATTAGTTAATCGTTTCCTGATAGTGGCTTAAGATTTTTTCCATACGATCCTTCAGGCTCAGTTTTTGTTTTTGATGTTTTTTGTTTTCCATCTCCTGTTCGGGAGTGAAGAGCTTCATTTTGTTGAAGTCCTCAACCTTTTGTTTGAGGGAAGAGTGTTCCTCATAAAGCTCACAAAATTCTGAATTTTCCTGTTTAACTTTTTCAAGCAAAGCGGGATTAATGTCCATGCTTCACGACCTCCTAATTTAATATATTACTGTTTAGTTCGGCTTCTGATTTTCTAACATAATGGACGGCCAGAGCATCCAGATCAAAACAGGGACTTGCCTGAAACTGGCTGAAGGCAAGCTGAGCCGCGCTGGCGGCAACTGTTTGATTTTTGACCGGGGCCTGATCGATAAATTTATTCTCCAACCGCGAAGAGAGGAAATCGCCATAAGGCTCTATCCCCCCACCCAAAAATACCGTGGGTTCCTGTGTCAGGTCACATAGCTCCTGAGGAGAAACTGCATGGTCCGGGGTTTCTCTGACTAATTTGTCATTCGTATATTTAAACTTTGCTGTATAGACTTCCTTCTTCCTGGCATCCAGGATTGGGCGAATCGGTTGGGAAACAGGTTCAACTAAATTCGCATAGGCTTCCAGCGTGTTGATTGCCCAGAAAGGTTTTTCTGTGGCCAATACCAACCCTTTAATCAGGCTGACTCCAACCCGGAGTCCGGTAAAAGACCCGGGACCCGTTGTGACGCAGAACCCATCCACTTCCTCAAGGCCTCTGTCCAATTTCCTCAAAACATCATCTACCAAAACCAGAAGCTGGTCAGAAAATGTTGAAGAGCCAACAGACTCGGCAATCACTTGTCCATCCTTCAATAGGGCTACACTTCCTTTAGGCGTGGAGGCGTCAAGTCCCAATAGTATCATCGTTTCACAGTCGGGAAAGGAAGGTGGAATGGCAACGAGAAGAACATCAAACACTCCTGAAAACTTAGTGTAAACATAGGGTATAGGTAGGGGAAAGTCAATGGGAAAGCAGCTTTTCCGAGTCTGCGATGCGATGGGAGTTCTGCATTAAAATTCATGAGTTTAAGGGGGCAAATAAAAACCAAAAAAGGGGGAATATTTTCAACCTTTTGAAATCATTTGACTTAATAAATTGCTATTTTTTCGCAAAAATTTTTATGACATTTACTTTGGTTGAGGAGCAAACTTTTATTATCATGCAGGAATAGCAGGGTAATTCTTATTCATACTAGGAGGAAGATTGTTTACATGTTGAAAGATTTAGCTTTATTTGCTTGACAAGTATTGGGTTTAATTTTATGATGAACCTCGATTGCAGGGTAAATCTTATTTTTTGGTTTATTTTGTATGAAGGGGGACACCAGAAAATAAGGCATTGTGGACTTTTTTTTGGAGGCGAGGCGCGTTATGTTCTTTGAAGTCAGGATTTTCGACGCCGAAGGAGAGCTGAAAAAAGTAATATCTCCAAAAAGGTTAAGTAACCGATTTTGGAAACATGGCGAACAGAACTTGATCGACTTTGGTGAAAAAGAAAACCGCTCCCAGGACTGGGACAACCAAAAAGCCGTGAAGGATGAGTATCAACTGGAAGATCGTTGATTGCAAATGCTTTAAATTATTTTGACTGAATAAAAAGGGCATGGAGCTTTTAAGCTCTGTGCCCTTTTTTATGTTTTGAGCTTTGGTGCTTTCGTCCCGTTATTTTTTTCATCCTATTCTTATGGGGCCGATTCCCCTATAATCCTAATTTTTATGAACAAGCAGATTTCTGCTGAATGACAAACTGAACGGTTGATTTATGTACATCACGTCTGCGGACCAGCTAAAGATATTTTGCGATAACCTGCGGTCCGCTGAAATTCTTGCGGTGGATACGGAGTTTGTTCGGGAAACGACTTATTTTCACCGTATCGGGTTGATTCAGGTGGGCGATGGAGAACACTTTGCCGCGATTGACCCTGTCCTGCTTTCGGATTTAACTCCGTTGCTGGAATTGTTAAAAGATCCCTCTAAAATAAAAATTTTCCATGCTGCACGGCAGGACCTTGAAATTCTGGTGCGTCTTTGTGGCCAGGTTATTCCTCCTGTGTTTGATACCCAAATCGCCGCCGCTCTGGTGGGATGGGGAGCCCAGATTTCTTTTGCGAAAATTGTGCATAAAGCTATAGGGAAAAAGATTCATAAATCTGAAACCTATACAGACTGGTGTCGCCGCCCTTTAAGTGAAAGCCAGATTGAATACGCGATTGACGATGTCCGTTATCTGGTGCCGGTTTACCACAAGCTGATCGAACGATTGAAAAAGATGAACCGCCTGGACTGGGTTCAAGGAGAGGTGCAGAACTGGGAAGACCCCAAAACATTTGCCTTGCCAGACCCGCAGAAACGATTCATGAAAATTAAAAACCTGCGTAGCCTGAAACCCAGAAGCCTGACGGTGCTCAAGGAGCTTGTGGCCTGGCGGGAAGGGGAAGCTGTCAAACGCAATTGCCTGGCCAAGAATATCATCAGGGATGAAACAATGCTGGAGATCGCTCGCAAAATTCCGCGGGATGTAAAAGCGCTATCCGGGTTCCGGGGCTTCCACCAAAGAGAACTGGGTAAAAGCGGGACGCACATTTTGTCCGCGATTGAAAGAGCCATGCAAGTCCCGGAATCGGACCTCACCACTCTTCCGGAAAATAACGGGCATACCACGACCCGGGGAGTTGAAGAACTGCTCTCTGCTTATGTACAGATTCGATGTGAAGAATTGAAAATTGAGCCAAGCGTTCTGGCAGACCGAAAACAGATTCACAGTTTTGTGGCGCACTTCGAACAAAAACTGGACATGGAAGAACATTTCCTGTTTCAGGGGTGGCGCAAAGAGTTGATAGGTTCTCCTATGCTTTCCCTGTTGAGTGGTAAGGTGGGACTCAAGATTAATTCTTCGGGTCAGGTCCGTTTAACGGAATCGTGAAAAACAGTTTCTACGCAGAGCATCAGGAATCCGATTGCGGTAGGATGCTTTTCCCCCAGGTTTTATATTCGCCGGACTGTCTCAGGTTGTTTAGATCAGGGTCGGTTTGCATTTGTCTGAATTGTTTATAGCCTTTTTCCACTGCTTTTTGCAGGGCTGACAGTCCGGATCCCAGTTTTCCCGTCAAAGAATAATAGCAGGCAAGGTTGTAGTCGATCAGCGGGTCCAACGGGAATTTCTTTTGTCCCTCCTGAAGCGTTTTCAATGCTTCATCGAATTCCTTATTTTTCATATAAGCCGTACTCAGGTTAATGGTGGCCTGCTTGAATCCCTTATGGTGATGCAGGGCTTTTTTGTAGCGGATGATGGCCTCGGCAAAATCCCCTTCCTTGAAAAACTTGTTTCCTTCGTTGTAATGGAATATGCCCATTCGCCTTTCCCGTTCCTCCTGCGAAAGGTTTTCCTCGCCTTCGCCATGACTTCCTTCATTATGACTGCCCTCATTGTGACTGCCTTCTTCCTGTACTTGCAGTTTTCCCGTAGTGGATGAGGGCGGGGCTTGGTTTGGGGGGAAATAATCCGCAGCGAGAAAAACAATGAGGGCGGTAACACCCAGATGCGGCAGGTATTTAGTGAATGGGGTCATGGGTTCACCGGCATAAAGCGTTTTATTTCATTGACCGAACCTAGAACCGGAGCCTGTTCAATTTCAGCACCGTGGGAGTAAAGGTTGAACACACGGGTGCTCGGATTGGCTCGGATGATATGTTCCAGTGTGCGCAGATAACTATACATGACCTGGTCAGTAATCAGAGAATTGCCCTGAGTACTTTGTACCACCAGCTGTTTTTTCTCCCTTGTTTTTTCCTGATGCAGTTTTTCGAGAGCCGTTCCTCTTGAAACTTTGCCTTGTAGCTGATTGTTGAACTGGGATTGGCTGGCGTAATAGCGGTTGCCGGAAAAGGCGCAATCCTGACCGGCCAAAAAAATCGGGTCGCAGCCAAAATGGATCAACATATCGAGTCCGAGGCAGGCGACCGACCCCCCTGCCTGCGTGGTGCCTTTTTCTTTCAGGGCGGATTCGTTATCCTTTGACAGGCTGTGCCCTTCTTTATAAACCACGTAGCGATCACCGGAAAAAATTTTCAGCACGTTGTGGTTGGTGGTTGGTAGAAAGATCAGCTTTGTTTTTCCCGCAGGATAATCCGCAAAGTGTCCGGCACTGTCTATTTGCGGGTCCAGGGAAAATACGTAATCCGGTTGGATATTATTTTTCGCAAGAATGGGGAACGCGGTATCCACACAGGCGATCAAAAATTTTTCCTGCAACCGATGCAGGCTGGGGAGAGCAAGGTCGAGAGAGGGTCCGGCACTGACCAAAATGCCCGGCCTGCCTTTTTCTGAGTTTTTCAAGACCTTGATGCCTTGAGCATTGGTTACAATTTTACGGTTTAATGAATAGTTGGTTTTTTCCAGATTACCGAATATTGCCGGAAACCGACGCTCAAGCAATAAAACTTCCAGGGCATTGGTGAGAGAAGGAAAAGTTGGTGGAATACATTTGAACGAGGGCGCGTGAAAAAGAACTTCAAGCTGGTCTGCATGGTCTCCGGTAATACGTTTCATCTCCTGAGATATTTCACAGGAAACCTCTGCCTCATCCGATCCATAAATCAAATGAAAGCGGCGGTCTGAAAAAATTTGAGTCTGGTCCCGCAATGTCAGCGCCGCTGTGAGGAGTTCCGGATTGAGCTCTATGACCAGAAGGTACCCATCAGGACCGATCTTGTCCAGAACAGCGTCAAGATGATAACCGAGACCAAAACCATATAGACAGACACGGGATCCGGGTTGCAGTTTTTGGGCAAAACCGCGAGCCTCTTTTCCTGGATCATAACTGCTATGGAGCAAGGTATTTTCAAAACGAAAGGTGGGCTGACCGGAAGATGCTGTTATCACTGAAATTTTTTCTGACAGGGTTCCCGGTAGGTCTTGCGACGGGGAAACACAGGCTTTCAATGATTTGATGTTTTTTTCGAAGAAATGATTGTCCAACGGGGCGTCTCCGTATTGCGTCTTAAGGGCATCTCACAAAATTGCTTTTGGCCATGAGCGGCCCTTATAAAATAAGGGCCTGCGAGTTGCCTTAGAGGAAATTATCGAATAGATAAAAGCCTCTTGGCTATCATATCACCATTTGTCTTGCAATCGATTCTGAATTGCTTTAAAAAAATGATCGGACCTTTTTCGATCAAACTGAAGAGCTTTTATGTCTGTTTCCTCCCCAAAATTATGAAACCTTTGCGTAAGTCAACAAAGCGAAAAGGCGAGATGCTTCGACAAGCTCAGCATGACGATGCAGGGACATTTAGCCATTCTGAGAAGCAACCTGACGAAGAACCTGGGGTTATGCAGAGCTCTCAGAAAACCTCGCCAAAAATTCGTGTCCTTTCTGAAGACCTGACTAATCAGATTGCCGCCGGGGAGGTTGTGGAACGTCCCGCCTCTGTGGTCAAGGAACTGGTCGAAAATGCCATAGACGCCGGGGCAACACAGATTCGACTGGATATCGAAGGGGGAGGGAAAAAGAAAATCCGCATTATGGATAATGGCATGGGTATGGCTCCGGAAGAATGTCGTTTAGCTTTTTCCCGCCATGCCACCAGCAAAATCTCCCGGTTCGAAGACCTCGAGACCATTCAGTCGCTGGGGTTTCGCGGGGAAGCCCTGGCGAGTATCGCTTCGGTTGCCAAAGTGCGTTGCTCCAGTGCACGGAACGAAAGCGAAGGCGGGAAGTTGATTGTGGTGGAAGGTGGGGAGATTTTGGAAGAAAAGGATTTTGCCTGCCCACAAGGAACGACCATTGAAGTAGCGCAACTTTTCTATGTGACTCCTGCACGCAGTAAGTTTTTGAAAGGGGACTCTACAGAATTTTCACACATCACCCAGGTCATCACGCAACAGGCACTGGCTTATCCTGATATTCAATTCCATTTAACCCATAATGGCCGGGAAGTGATTAACACCCTGCCCACCGATCAACTGCATTACCGGATTGCTGAGTTGTTCGGCGCCGATCTTGCCAAATTTCTGCTGGAGGTTGAGGCCAAGTCGGGGGAATACCAATTGCAAGGTTATGTGTCGAGTCCGGTTTATACACGCTCGAATCGGTCGGCTCAGTACTGCTTTATCAATGGCCGTTTTGTCCGAGACAAAGTTATCCTGCACGCCACGCAACAGGGCTACAGTCACCTGCTACCCAAAGGTCAGCACCCGGTGATGTTCCTTTATCTGACGATGGACCCTCATTTACTCGATGTGAATGTCCATCCTTCCAAAGCAGAAGTCCGTTTCGCGTTTCAACAGGATGTGCATCAATTTGTGGCTCATGGTGTTCGCGATGCGCTGGAAAAAAATCAGCAGATTCCGGTCGATCTGTCTGTGCGGGACGAGGCGGATATCCCTCTGGGGGAACCGGTCCATCGACTGCCGTCTGCACTGCACACGAGCTATAAGGTACCTTCGTGGGTGGACAAGTCTCCGCATCAAGGAGACCTTTCCCAGGCTTTGAGAACCATGATCGGACAAGATGCTGACTCCGCATCATCTCAAGTCACCTGGTTCGATAAGGCCCCGACACCGGTTGCCAACCTGATCTATTCGGAATTCGAACCGCTCGGGCAGTTGGACCGATCTTTCATCATCATGCAGGGCAAAAAAGGGTTGCTGGTAGTGGACCAGCACGTTGCCCATGAAAGAATTTTGTATGAGCGGTTTCGCGGTGCCGCCGAGAACCGCAAAGTTGAAGTGCAGAAACTTCTGTTCCCTCTTGCCATCGCACTGTCGCCTGGGGAATCGGAACTGTTGCATCCCCACCTTCAGCGATTGCTTGATTTGGGGTTGGAGCTGGAATCCTTCGGAAAGAATGAGTATCTGCTCAGGTCGGTTCCTGCCATTCTGAAAAATGGCGATCACGAAAAACTTTTGCGGGAAACCATTGAGCTCCTCCCCAAAGGAACTCATGAAGATGTTCTGGATGAAAAATACGAACAGGTGCTGATCATGATGTCGTGCCGAAACGCAATCAAGGTCAACCACACTCTCAATCTCGACCAGATCAGGAAATTGATCTCCGATCTGGAACAAACCTCCATGCCCTACACCTGCCCGCACGGAAGACCCATATCCCTGCTCTTCGATATCGATGACATCCTGAAAAAATTCCTCCGCAAATAACCGCTAGGCGCGGGGCCAGCCGGCGAGCCGCTAGATATAATCCCCTTCTTTCTGGTTTCAGACATAAAAAACAGTGAGTTAGTACTAAAGTGTCAAAAAAAATATACCGTTCAGGGTCTATAGGGGGGATATAACAAGGTTTCTCCCGGACCGAATTTATTTGATAAATCAAGGACGGTTACCATGGATCCCATTTACGGAATAACATTGTTAGGCTTCATGTTTTTGGAGCTGGCACTGGCTTTCATCTATTTTCCCTACGACACGGGAAGAAATTTTTACAAATTGAAGACGGGCCAAGTGGAAACCGCTTTTTCATTCGATCCGGTTCTAGGCTATTCCCTCAAATCCAACATTACTTACAGTAAGCCAACGGTCGCTCCCCGGACCGCGCCCAGAAGGATCATGTTCGTGGATGTACGAACCGATACGAATGGGTTTCTCTTTAATGAAGATTTGTCCACGGCTCAGCAAAATCACCAGTTAATTTTTTGTTTGGGTGGAAGTTCTACGGCGGGAACCGAGTCCCGCCACGATAGACATTATCCCGCAGTCATCGATTCTATGATCAAGAAGGATGGTTATCGGTGCATCAACGCCGGGGTCGGGGGTTAAAGATCCATCCATGAACTGTTGTTGTTTAAAAACAGGATCCTCAAGTTTAAACCGGCGGCGGTGACAATCTTTAGCGGATACAACGACTGGGAGGATTACACGTCTGGAATCTACGGTAAAAATGACCCGTTCACACATTGCCTCAGTCATGTCCTGCCGACCAATCATATGGAGCGGGTTCTTGATTACAGTGCCCTGGCCCACACGGCAAAAAAGGCAGTATATAAATTCAGGGATAAAAATAAATTGGTGAGCGAAGAGGCAATGGGGGATATAAAAGGCTGGACGGAGCAATGGAAAAACAATATCGGTGAGATTATTGAGCTCTGCAACGAAAACGGTATTCAGTGTTTTGTTATCGGTCAGTTAGCTCCGGTTTACGACAATGCGTCAACGAAAGCCAAGTCTATGGCCATTATGGATTTGGATTTCCAGGATAACTTTGATGAGTATCTCAAATTCGTCAAGCTGATGAACAGGACCTGCAAAGAATTATGCGAAGAAAAGAGGGCTGTGTTTGTCGATGTGGCACGGGATTTCGAAGACTACTTTCCGGTGTATCTGATGGACAAAAATTCTAAGGAAAGGTATTCCCTGTTCGCCGACTGCATTCATTTCACCGAGCAGGGGAACCTGATCATGGGCTTACTCATTTATAATACATTGTCGAGGCATTTATGATGACGACTTTTAATATGTTTTTCATTGCGATTATTACTCTCACCCTTGTCATAATATTGGGAAATTTTTTTGCCAGGCAAAAATTTAACACGAGAAAAGCCAAGGTACGAGAAGACATCTACCCCTTGTATTAACGTATATCAGGCGGTCATCAAGATGACACCTCTCCCAGGCACCTCTCTATTACCCCTCCGGGCACGAAGGCAAAGGTTAAAAATCACAAGCAAGCGAGCGTCTGCCGTAAGAGTTCCCTCCCACGGGAGTGGGCTAGCCGCGGACGGTGATTTTTTTTATATTTTTTGCGAGTTTTTGTAGTTTTACTGCGGTCTGGGCTTTTTCTACTTTACGCGGAACCTTTTTGGCGGTGGTGATTCGGGATCTTCGGGTGTTATTAAACATCCATTCTAAATCCAGCAGGTATTTTTCCCGGTTAGGGCGACTGGCTTTTCGGAACAAAGTGAGAAGTTTTTGCTCTTCTTTGTTGTTCGTTACCAGATTATCGTTCAATGATCCTTTGATCATCAACCGTCCTTCATCAATTCCCCCGCCGATCACTTCAGGATTCCGGATTGTGGCTGGCGGTTTTTCCTGATCCGGGGTATTCAAGTCTTCGAGGAGGATTTCGGTGGTAAGAAGTCGGTCCAGCGACACTTTTCCCAGTTTGGCAAGTTTGACCATAACCGAAACCGGAGCGTCTCTTTCTCCTGCCTCATACCGGACATAGGTTCTGAACCCGATTTCCAGAACTTCGGAAAGGGCCATCTGGGTGCAGTTGAGCTTTCTCCTGATGGTTCTTAAATTTTTAGAGAGAATTGTCATGATGTTGCGCCTTTGGTTTGCTCAGGCCAGTTCAATGCCATTTTTTCTTAAAAACTTGGTCGCCTCATCAATCCAGTATTGTTCTTTTTCGAGTTTATAGTCCGGCAAATCTTTGGAAGAGCCGACGATGCTTTTCATATAGTCGATGGCTTCCTGTTTTTTGCCTTTCTTGTCGAGAAGACGGGCGTAGTGGTAATAAGCTTTAAAGAAGTGGAAGGAGTTGATGACTTCGCCATAGGCTTCCAGAGCTTTTTCTTCATTGCCGGATAACCGGTAGCATTCTGCCAGCCCGAAAATCGCATTGCCATAATCGTATTTTTTGTCAATGGCAGTCAGTTTTTCCAGAGCCGTCGCGGCTTCTTCATAGTTGTTCAGTCCGTGATAGCATTTGGCCAGGCCATAGCGGGCTTCCATCATATCCGGATCGCGTTGGATGGCTTCCTCAAACTGGGGAATTGCCATATCGAATTTCTTTTGCTCTATATAGACCTGACCCAGCTTTTCATAATGATAGGCCTTGTGGAACTTCCCGATCAGGTCTTTGAGTTGCAGGGTTTCTTCTGTTTCAACTTCCCTGCGGATGGGAGTGGGGGCAGGGCCGGGACTTCCAGGTACTTTAACTCCCACACGGTTTTTCACTACAAAGAAATAGGCTACCGCCCCGACAGGGAAAAGAACGATCATGATGACGATCCATATGAAATGTTCACGGCGTTGAATACAGTCCATGCACATCCAGACCATGAAGCCAGCGGCGGCATATATAAAAAAATCAGTCAAGTTAACCTCGTGCTATTAATTCAGGGGATTTGATTTTGGGCAGGAGAGCCAATTCTCCATCAGGTCTCAACAACTTTATTAGCCTCATCAAGGAGGACGACCTGAGCTTCGTAGCTTTCCTGGCTTGTATCAATCATACCATAAGCCACGACAATGATGCGATCATTAATCTGGGCCAGACGCGCGGCCGCGCCATTGATTGAAAAGGTTCCGGATCCCCGTTCGGCGGTTATGGCATAGGTGATGAACCGGGTTCCAGTGTTAATGTTATAGATATGGACTTGCTCAAGAGGCAGAATACCGACTCTATCCAACAGGTCTTCATCAATGGCAATACTGCCTTCATAATCAATTTCCGTAGCCGTTACCCGGGCACGGTGAAGTTTGGATTTAAGCATTGTTCTTTGCATCAGAACTCCTCGATAATGCAATTGTCGATAAGTCGTGACGGGCCGACTTTCACCGCAAGGGCGATCAGCGTCCTTCCACGAATTTGTTCCTTTTCTTTGAAGCTTTCCGGATCACAAATGGAAATATAGTCGATCTCGCATGCCTCTTCCTTTGCCAGGCATTGCCGGATTGAATCGCTTATAGCTTTTGCCGATGTGGTTCCACGTCGAATATTGTCCTGAGCCTCTTTAAGGGATTGCGACAAAGACAGCGCCGTTTGTCTCTCTTGAGATGACAAATAGCGGTTCCTGGAACTCATGGCAAGGCCATCGGATTCCCGTACAAGGGGTACACGAATGATGGCAACATCAAGGTTCAAATCTTCCACCAGTGCTTCGATGACAGCCAACTGTTGCCAGTCTTTTTCGCCAAAAAACGCATTATGGGGGCGGACGATATTGAAAAGTTTTAATACTACCGTGGTGACGCCCTTGAAAAGGTCGGGCCGACTTTTTCCGCATAAATGTTCGCTGATGTTTTGCACTTCCACATAGGTTTTGTAACCTGCCGGATACATCTCCTCTACGGTGGGATGAAACAGAATGTCCACCCCAGCGGCCTCTAGTTTCTCGATGTCGCTATCCAACTCACGCGGGTAGGAATCCAGATCCTCATTGGGACCAAACTGGGTTGGATTAACAAAAATACTGACTACGGTTCGGTCGCAGGATTCCAATGACCTTTTGATCAGTTTTAAATGGCCTTCATGAAGGCACCCCATGGTAGGCACGAATCCTATTGTCAAATTCTGTTTGAGCAACGATGCGGAAATCTCTTTCATCTCGGCGATGGAGGACACCCTGGTTATCGTTTCCTGCCTGTTTTCAGTCCTAATCATTGACTTGTTTGAGTACCCCCTGTTTTGACTGGTAGGTATGTTCCTGCCCCGGAAAGGCTTCGTCCCTGACTTCCTGAATATATTCGGAGACCGCGCTCTTCAGGCTGTCAGCCATTTGGGCGTATTGTTTGACAAATTTAGGTACAAAATCCTGATTCAGTCCGAGAAGGTCGTGGAGAACCAGAATCTGCCCGTCACATTTGACGCCTGCCCCAATTCCAATGGTAGGTATCTTTAGTTCAGCCGTAATTTCTTCTGCCAGTTCACCTGGAATGCCTTCCATAACCAGAGCGAAGATGCCTGCGTTTTGCAGATCGCGTGCGTCCTGCCTGATTTGTCGGGAGTCGAGATAGTTTTTCCCCTGCACTTTATAGCCGCCGAACTGATGCACCGATTGCGGGGTCAAGCCAATATGACCCATGACGGGAATGCCTGCCTGAACAATCGCCTGAACTCTGTCTGCCATGTGGGCTCCGCCTTCCAGTTTGACAGCGGATGCCCCCCCTTCCTGGACCAGTCGGCCGGCGTTGGTAACGGCCTGCTCCACTGAAACTTGATAGGACATGAAAGGCATGTCGCCTACCACCAAAGCGCGTTGTGCGCCTTGTTTTACTGCGCGGGTATGGTCGATCATATTTTCCAGGGTCACGGAGAGGGTATTCTCATGGCCGAGAGAAACCATTCCCAAGGAATCTCCGACCAGAATAATGTCTATGTCCGTTGCGTCCAGAAGTTTAGAGAAGCTGTAATCGTAGGCGGTCAGGGCAGTGATTTTTCTTCCTGATTTTTTTCTCCCTGAAATATCAGGGACGGTGACTGGCCTGCTTTGCATGGTTTCTTATAAGGTAAAGGCTGGGACTTAACGGAGGGGGAGGGGGAATCAAAAAAGAAACCACCGGCAAATGCCGTGGGAGAAGCGTAACATTTAAGAAAAACGAGTTAACAAATTTTAGAGCCCCTATGGGGTCCCCGAATTGCGTTTTTCCTGATCTATGAAGCTTACTCCGTCCCGGTCCGTCAGGATCCAAGCGGGTTATAATATTCTCTGCCTATTCTATGGCTGTTGATCTTGTTAATCAACTCTTCCAGGTCACATTTTTTTTCAACAAAGTCGATCTCATTGGTATTTATGACCAAAAGCGGTGTTTCGGAGTAGTAAAAAAAGAAATTATTGAAGGCCTTGTTCACCGAATCGAGGTAATCGGGGTCCATAAAAGCTTCATAATCCCGATTCCGTTTGGAAACTCTCTTCAGCAGTACTTCTGTGTTGGCCTGCAAAAAAATGACTAAATCGGGTTTTGGAGCTTTAGGCCCAATCAAATTAAAAATTTGTTCGTACAGGCGGTACTCGTGATCTTCAAGGTTGAGTTGGGCGAATACTTTGTCCCGTTGAAACAAGTAGTCAATCACAACCACCGAGTTGAACAGGTCTCTCTGCGCCAGCTCCTGATATTGGTTGAAACGGTTCAGTAAAAAAAAAATCTGGGTTTGAAAGGAGTAGGCTTCCCGGTCCTCATAAAATTTGGCGATAAAGGGATTGGTCTCGTCATCTTCCAGAATCACCCTGGCCCCATATTGTTCTCCCAGGAGATTGACCAGTGATGTTTTGCCTGCGCCGATGGAACCTTCAACAGCAATGAATCTGGGCTCGATGGTTTGATTTGCCATTTTACTCTGATCAACCTGCTTTTCGCTGGTTGAAAATCTCCTTGATGGTGAGTTTCAGTTCCATGAGGTCGGCTGATTTGACGACCGTGGCATCCGAAGCCCAGGCCCTGAAATCCTGTTTGTAATGACCATGAGCCGAACAGAGTATTATGGGGACATCCCCTTTTTCATCCTTAATCTTCCGCATGAGCTCAATACTGTCTTCTGCGGGATTCTTGATGTCCAGAATAACAAGGTCCTGATTGTCCAGTTTTTGCAGGGCTTCCTCGCCAGTGGTAGAAACCGCAACCTGGTAATCGACGAGTTCTTCCTTATATAGGGACCGGGTATTTTGTTTGTCATCGACAACGAGAATTTTTTTCATCTGCTTACTGTTTTGTTGGGTTCAGTACGAGAAACACTAGTTGTTTATAATAATCGGGCTTGTTTTGCAACGCTAAATCCCACCAGTGGGTTTTATTCCCCAGGGCTTGCCGCAGCTTTTTAAATAACACTTTATTTAGGATACCTCGTCCGCTTGCGGCGGAGTTGTCCATTGGAGACAGGCTCTAACTCCTTGTTGAACCTATGTTTCAGGAGCGAATGGATTTCTGGTAAAGACGTAAATACTGTTTGGCGGAAGCATCCCAACTATTATCTTTAGCCATTCCATTTAACATCAGCTTTTCCCAGGTTTCGGTTTGGTCAAAACAGGACAAGGCTCTCTGCAGGGATTTTAGAAAATATTTTGCCTCTGGAACTTTAAATTTGAATCCGGTTCCTGTTTTACCGTTGAATTCCTGAATGGAGTTTTTCAGGCCGCCGATGTCCCGGACGATAGGAACTGTGCCATATTTCAAAGCATACATCTGGGTGAGTCCGCAAGGCTCATAGTTGGAGGGCATGAGTAGCATGTCACTGCCAGCAAGAATACGATGTCCCAGGGGTTCGTCAAACTTCAAAACCGTTGCGATGCGGTCAGGCCGATCCTGGCTCCATTGCAGTAAAAAAGATTCGTATCGGCTTTCCCCTGTCCCCAGGATCAATAAGGCGATGTCTTGCTCATCCAGCGCGTCCCGGGCTTCCATGATCAAGTCGATGCCCTTTTGCTCGGAAAGCCGGGTGATCATGCAGAGAATGGGGATCTTTTTATTGAGCTGAAGTGAAAACATTTTTATCAGGTCTTCCCGGCATTTTCTTTTTTGTGCCAGAGATTGTGGTCCATAGTTGACCGGAATCAGAGGGTCGGTTTCCGGGTTCCATACGGTATAGTCGATACCGTTCAAAATTCCATGCAGTTGACGATTTTGCAAAATTCCTTCCATGCCAAAACCCAGTGCCGGGGTCTGGATTTCCTTGCAGTAGGCGGGGCTCACTGTTGTCAGGGTATCGGCAAATACCAGTCCGCTCTTTAAAAAACTGATTTGGCCGTAAAACTCAATGTCTCCTTCCCTGAACAGGGATTCATCCAGTCCGGTTACCTCCAATTGGGAATGCGGGAAGTTGCCTTGATAACCGAGGTTATGAATGGAGAAAAATGTTTTTGTTTGAGCAAACCATGGGTCGGATTTTAAATATACCGGGATCAGTCCAGTGTGCCAGTCGTTGCAATGGATGATGTCTGGTTTGAAATCGAGTTTTTTAGCGCTTTTCAGGACGGCTTGGCAAAAATAAGCGAACCGCTCCACACTGTCGGGGTAATCCGAGCCGGGTTCGCCATAAAGATGCTCACGGTTATAGTAATCGTCATGTTCAATCAGGTAAACCGGAACACTATCCGCTAGCTCTGACTGAAACAGGGTGCCTTTCTGGCTGAAGCCGGGGAGTTTTAAATCTATTTTGAGAGGTTGTATGCCTATTCCCACTTTGGAGGTGCAGGGGTATTTGGGCATGATGACCCGGATGTCGTGACCGAGTTTTTTTAAGGCTGGGGGCAATGCTCCACTGACATCTGCCAGTCCACCAGTTTTGGCGAAAGGATGGACCTCGGTTGAGACAAAAAGAATTTTAAGTTTCCGGCTCATATTTATGGAAGCACTTTATGTAATGAAAGGTGAAAAGTCAAACGCTGACCTGCCTAAAAACATTGATTGCCCAGAGATTAATACTTATAATCGAGTTATCTTTTATAAAAAATCATGCGGGAAACAATGAAAAACGCAAAAATTGTTTTGGGTGTCTCTGCCGGTATAGCCGCCTACAAGGCTGTGGAATTACTACGCCTGTTGGTAAAAGAAGGGGCCGATGTAAGAGTTGTAATGAGCGCCAATGCCGGACAATTTGTCACTCCGTTGACTTTCGCGGCGCTATCCGGGAATCCGGTCACTCATACATTATTTGATTCTGAAAACTCCGCAGATATGGAACACATCCGTGTTGCTGAGAATGCGGACCTGTTGGTGGTGGCTCCGGCAACGGCCTCCATGCTGGGGAAAATGGCACATGGCCTCGCCGACGATGCCCTGTCAAGTTTGCATTTGGCATTTAAGGGTTCGGTACTGGTTGCTCCGGCTATGAATGAAGGGATGTGGGCGCACCCTGCGGTGAAGGAAAATATTGACCTCTTGAAATCGAGAGGCGTGGAGTTTGTCGACCCCGAAAGCGGAGAACTTGCTTGTGGAGTGATAGGGCCCGGGCGTTTGGCCGACACCGCCATTATTCTTGACTGGGTAAGGGGCTATTTCAACTCGCGTAATGACTTGAACGGTATGCGCTTTCTCGTAACAGCCGGGCCGACTCACGAACCTATCGACCCTGTGCGATATCTGTCTAATCCCTCTTCAGGAAAAATGGGCTATGCGATTGCCGAGCAGGCAAAGGCCAGGGGAGGGGAAGTGGTTCTCATCAGCGGGCCGACCTCTTTAAAGCCTCCTTCAGGTATAAATTTTAAGTCGTGTAAAACGGCAGGCGAGATGAATGGTCTGGTTCAGGAGCACCTTGAAAACTGCGATGTCTTGATTATGTCTGCCGCAGTGGGTGATTTTGCCGCTGAAAAACTGGAAAAGGAAAAGATCAAAAAACAGGAGGGTTTGGTTCTCAAACTGGTTGCCAATAAAGATATTTTGCTGGAAGTGGCGCGCCGTAATTTAGGCAAGCTGGTGGTTGGTTTCGCGGCGGAAACCCAAAATCTGGTGGAGAGTGCTTTAGAGAAATTGCGGAAAAAGAATCTCGATCTCATTGTTGCCAACGATATCAGCGCACCGGGAATCGGATTTCAGTCCGACTCCAATCAGGTGACGATCATTGACCGTGAAGAAAATATTGAAAACCTTCCCCTCAAACCCAAACGGGATATTGCCGATCTCCTGCTCGATAGAATCTTGTCCCGGCTTAAAAATTCTGCGTAATATTTATTTTGAAGAAGTAGTTTTAGCGCAACGAAAGCCCACAGTGGTATTCCTCACGTTGGGTGCGGTTGCGTTGCGGTAGGTCAGGTTGACATCATTATGGAGTTTGCTTCTCCAGTTCCCCCCGCGAATAACTTTATATTGTCCCTTTTCAGGACCCTGCGGATTTTCTTTTGGAGAAAACAGGTAGTATTCCGGATCGTGCCAGTCATGAACCCATTCGGAAACGTTTCCGGAAAGATCATAGATGCCATAATCTGACTTGCCTTTTTCATAGGAACCTACTGGTGTGGTTTTCATCTTCTCTTCGTTATAGTTCAGCTTTTCAGAGTCAGGCGGGGTATTCCCCCAGGGGTATGTGACCGGACGTTTGCCCCGGCCTGCTTTTTCCCATTCCGCTTCTGTGGGCAGCCTCTTCCCGCTCCATTTACAATAGGCCACTGCTTCTTTCCAGGAAGCACCTACCACAGGTTGCCGGTTTCCGTTGAAATCGGGTTTCTCCCAGCCTTTGGGTTTTTTAGTTCCGGTTGCGTCCACATATTTTCTATATTTTTCATTACTCACTTCAAAAATATCCATATAGAACGCATCGAGCTTGACCTCATGGGCCGGGTCTTCAGGGCCCAGAGTGTGCCGGTCGGTGTTGAACAAGTCATGGGGTCTGAGTTCTATCAGAGATCTCTTGCTCCCCGTTTGGGATTTCCCAGCTGGAATGAGGCTCATGCCTTCGGGCGTTTCGGCGGCGAAACCGGATGAAACCATGCTCAGCGATAAAAGGACGAAAAGAATCTGTATCATTGCAATAGAATTTTTAAATTTTGAAAAGTGAAACTGGATTATAGGCAATTGTGCCTTGCAGTTCAATCACGAATAATAATACAGCATAAGCGTGATCAACCGGGTTAAAAGCATTGGAGATTGACAGGGTTAACCATAAGTAATAAAATTTAAGTTCACCCGTAAACTAGGTTTTTTTAATCCTTTTGGCAAAATTCGCCGATAATTAGATAATGGATAAGCCTAAAAAAGAACCGATAACTTTAAAACAGAGCCAGGACAGCAAACTGTGCCTGAATTGCGGATTCCCCAATCGCAATACCGATCCCCAGTGCATGTATTGTCGGTCCAGTCTGATTGAAGATAGCGGACTGTTCAACTGGATTCGCCAGACCTATTATATTCTTCGCTGGCGGTGGCAACTCAAGCAAAAGCGCGATGATCTGGAAAGCAAAACCCCGATATACCGTTCTTTCGGTTTCTTTGTCGTCGGCGTGGTTTTAAGTGGAGTGGGCATTTTTGTCTTCACCACTGCCATGAGCCAGAACTCTTTTTCCAGCGGACTGATTGCCCTCCTTCTGATTGGCTACGGTGTGGTCACCTTGAAAACTCTTTTCAGCAATAAATAAAGAGTCTTTTTCCTTAGAAGTTCTCTCCATTTTTTCCGACCAGTGCTGTTAGACTCGGCCCCTAAATATGTGTATCCTGATACAGTATATTTTTTAGCCTGGGTTCACTATGCCAGATCATAAATCTGCAGATAAACAAAATATAAGCCTTCCGGTTAAGGGCATGAGTTGCGCCAGTTGTTCGGCACGGATCGAAAAAAAGGTTGGCGAACTGGAAGGGGTGGACTCCGTTCATGTCAATTTTGCCGCGGAAGTGGCTACCATCGAGTTTGATCCGCAAAAAATATCTGCAAACCAGTTCCCCAGGACAATCGGAAAACTTGGGTTTGAAGTTCCCCGGGTGAACAAGGTGTTTCCTGTAGAAGGCATGACCTGTGCCTCTTGCGTCTCACGGGTCGAGAAAAAACTTGCCTCGCTGGAAGGGGTCCATAAGGTAGATGTGAACCTGGCTACTGAACAGGTATTGGTCGACTACATCCCGGCCCTGGTCGATTTTGAAGTTTTGAGATTGGCTTTGGAGCAGGTGGGCTACCGCCTTTTATCATCACAGGAAGAATCTGTTTCCTCGGATGATGATGAAGCGCGCCATCTTAAGCACCTGGCTCAGCTTAAACAGAAGCTGATTCTCAGTGGACTCATCAGTCTGGCGGTCATGTTTTTTTCCATGCAGTCGTTATTCGATATTGAATGGAAGAATATTCTCTTGTTTATTCTGGCTACTCCAGTACAGTTTTTTTGCGGCTGGCAGTTTTACCGGGGGGCGGTGAACGGATTCCGTCACGGTTACGCCGACATGAACACGCTCATTGCAGTGGGCACATCCTCTGCCTATTTTTACAGCATTTTCGCTACCCTTTTTCCTGTTGGCGTTCCCGAAGTCTATTACGACACATCGGTCATGATCATCACGCTGGTCTTGCTTGGGCGCTGGATGGAAGCGCGTGCCAAGCATAGTGCTTCTTCCGCGATTAAGAAGTTGATGGGACTCCAGCCTAAAACCGCCCATGTTGAAAGGGATGGTAAAGAGCTTGAAATCAGCGTGGACGATTTAGTGGTGGGGGACATTGTTCTGGTCCGGCCCGGAGAGAAAATCCCTGTAGACGGAATCCTGGTCAAGGGGCAATCCTCCATTGATGAGTCGATGCTGACCGGTGAAAGTGTTCCGGTAGAAAAAAAATCCGGTGATGAAGTGATTGGAGCGAGTATCAACAAAACCGGATTTTTTAAAATGCAGGTGACCCGTATGGGAAAAGACACCCTGTTGGCGCAGATCATTCATCTGGTGGAACAGGCGCAGGGATCAAAGGCACCGGTGCAAAGGCTGGCGGATAAAATTGCCGCAATCTTTGTGCCAGTGGTGATTGCTCTGGCTCTTCTGGCTTTTGCATTCTGGTGGGGTTTTGGAGATTCTTTGGGTCCCTTGCCGACTACGCCATTTCTCTTTGCCTTGATGGTGTTCATTTCAGTACTGATCATTGCCTGCCCTTGTGCGTTGGGCCTTGCTACTCCTACCGCGATCATGGTCGGAACCGGAAAGGGCGCGGAAATGGGTATCCTTATCAAAGGCGGTGAAGCTTTGGAGCAGGCTGAAAAACTGGATACGATTGTGTTTGATAAAACGGGAACCCTCACCAGCGGCAAACCGGAAGTAGCCGATGTGCTTTTGTCTCCCGGAGCCGTATTGGATACGGACCAGTTGGTGGCGCTGGCCGGTTCTTTGGAAAAAAACTCGGAGCATCCTTTAGCCCAGGCTGTGGTTTCTGAAGTGAAGAAGCGTGGCCTCAGGTTTGAAACACTTGCTGATTTTGAGGCTTTGCCTGGTTTCGGGGTGCAGGGAAAGATAGAGGGTAAAAATATTTTTCTGGGTAACATGAAATTAATGGAAGAAAAGAAAATCGATTTTTCCATGGTGAGAGACGATCTGGAAAAGTTAACCGGGCAGGGAAAAACTCCCATGATTTTAAGTGTCGATGGAAATGTTGAAGGCATTATTACCACCATCGATGCATTGAAACCCTATGCGAAAGAAACTGTTCATCACCTCAAAATGATGGGATTAAAAGTGATGATGGTGACGGGGGACAACCGGAAAACTGCCCAGGCAGTCGCCCGGAAACTGGAAATAGAGGATGTGGTTTCGGAAGTCCTGCCTGCGCAAAAGAGGGATGAAATTGTGAAGCAGGTGGCGCAGGGACGTATGGTAGCGATGGTGGGCGATGGCATTAATGATGCTCCTGCATTGGCCGAGTCCACAGTGGGCATTGCTTTGGGGAGTGGTACGGATGTTGCGATGGAGGCATCGGACATCACTCTGGTTACCTCAGATCTTCGGGCTGTGCCCCAGGCCATTGAGCTGAGCAGGAAAACACTTGCGAAAATCAGGCAGAATCTTTTCTGGGCTTTCTTTTATAATGTGCTGGGAATTCCTATTGCGGCGGGGCTCCTGTATCCTTTTTATGGTGTCCTCCTGAAACCTGTGTTTGCCGCTGTGGCAATGTCTTTGAGTTCTGTTTCGGTGGTTGGAAACTCTCTTTTGCTCAAACGCTTTTCTCCTGCCAAATTTTAGTTTATTAAGGTGGTTTGTGGCCCCGCAAAAAAGAATAACAATTATTCGGTCTTTTTTGTTTTCAGTAGGGACCGTCTTTTTCTTTTTCGGGTTTATCGAGCTGGTTCTCAGGTTTTCCGGATTTGAGCCGGTATTCCATTATAAAGACTATGCAATCCCTTCCTGGATGGAAGAGCTTGACCCTGTGGTATTAGATAAATACCAGCAGTTTGTGGCCGGACAGGGGTTTGTGAATGAAGATGTCCATGCCTACCAGTCCGATTTGCGCTACGGTTATAAGCTCAAATCCAATATCTCGATTACGGTCAAAAACTATTCCTCAGCCTTTGTGGTGGACAAACTTCCTGCCTGGACAATTGTTTCCGACTCCGAAGGGTTTCGCGTATCTTCAAGCGGTGAAGCTAAGACCGCAACAAAAACCCTGCATGTGCTGGGAGACTCCAGCAGTTTTGGCTGGGGGGTGGACTATGAAAAAACCTACTCATCCCAACTGGTTAAAAAATTAAATGCTTCATCCGGTCATTTTAAACTGCGGAACCTGTCTCTTCCCGGTTTTTCCTCCTTTCAGGGAAAATTGCTGTGGCAGGAATTGGGTGAGGTGAAAAAAGGCGACTGGGTCATCTTTTCCTTCGGGTGGAATGATTCCTACCCTTCGTTGCAAACAGATCGCCAGCAATTTAAATCGCGAAACTCCCTGGCTGGGAAAATCAGCTGGAATATGAGACAGGTTTTGCTTTTTAGATGGATGAGGACATGGCGTTTGCCTGAACCTGTCCGTACGCAAAAGAGGGGTGTGCGGGTACCTGTAAAACAATACCGTAAAAACCTTGAGGCTTTGATAGAGGACGTCCGGGAAAAGGGCGCTAAGCCCGTGCTGGTCAGTGTCTGTAATTTTGCTGGATACCGGGAGACAGCTAAGCAAACCGCCGAGACTGAAAAAATTCCTTTTTTAAATGTTCCTTCAGCGCTGGAGTCTTTTTTGCCTACCGTTCACGATAAGTTCCCCGATCAGTTTGTGACCTATTACGAGGCTTACGGCGAGAGAATGGAAACCAACCCCATGCTGGCCTTTTTGTTTCCAGATCGTTGCCACCCGAATGAAATCGGACATGGTTTAATGGCTGAAGTTCTCTTTGAAACCTTCAAGAGAGAAACCCGTTAAATTCTCCATGCCTTGGGACAGGTAAGGTATCTTGTCCTGGTCCACGAGCAGTCCTTCGATCCCTTGCAGCGAAGCGATGAATGCCATGCCTTCCTTTGCGCCCATGACGAACAGGGCTGTGGAAAGGGCATCTGCATCCATGACCGTTTCGGCGACTACTGTCGCGGACATCACACCCGTGACCGGGTATCCTGTTTTGGGGTTGAGGATGTGGTGATAGCGAGTGCCTTCATGGTCGAAATATTTTTGATAGTCACCGGATGTGGCGACGGCTTTTCCAGAAAGAGAAAAGCTTGCCATAATCGCTTCGGGTTTTCTGGGATGTTGCAGGCCAATTTTCCACGCTGTTTGATCGGGTCTTAAACCCAGGGTTTTCAGGTCACCCCCGGCATTGATGAGTGCATGATGGATATTTGATTCCAGCAATATGTTTATCGCCCGGTCCACGGCATACCCTTTGGCAATCGCTCCAAGATGAAGACCCATCCCTTTTTCCGTTAAAAACACAGTCTGATTTTCCAAGCGGATTTTTTTGTAACCCACTGTGGAAAGTTTTTGTTCAAGCATTTTTTTGTCAGGCAGGGAAGGGTGCTCGCCATCAAAATCCCAAAGTTCCTGAACGGGTTCCAGACTTATATCCAGAGCTCCATCAGTTTGCTCGGCCCAATAGATAGCCCGACTGATAACATCAAACACTTCGGGAGATACGGGTACGGGTTCAAGGCCGGCAGACTGGTTGATTTTTGAAATCTCCGAACCGGGGATACGGGTGCTCATCAATTCTTCCATTCTTTGAATTTCGTTGAAGGCATTTTGAATGGCAAGTTGTGCTCTATCTTTATCTTTTTCGAAAACGGAAATCTCGACAAGGGTTCCCATCAAAAACTGGGATCTGCGGTGTATAGGGGGTTCTCCACAACCGGAGGCGAAGAGTCCCAAACAGAGCAAGATAATTAAGGCATTGCGGGAAGGGTGGAACATCATGTTTCTACCGGTCGAATCCAGAGACCAGAACTTCGCGGTTGTAAGTGGCAACAACTTCTCCCCTGTTGACCATGCCGATCACTCGCTTGGGATCGTCCCGGCGGACTACGGGAAGCTGTTCCACATCCAGCTTGGCGAACAATTCCATAGCCTCGTTGAGGTTGTTTTCCGGTGTGAGAGTCATCACCGATTTGACTTTCAAGTCGTTGGCAACTATCAGGTCGGCCAGGTTCTCTTCAAAAATCATTTCCCGAACCATATGGAATGATAAAATGCCGGACATTTCTCCCTGGCTGTTTACCACGGGAAAATAAAAGTTCTTGGAATAGGATATGGTTTCCAGAATTTTCCTGAAAGGCATGGCTTCCGCAATCGTCGTGACTTCCTTGCTTAAAACATCACTAACTTTTATGGCGTTGAGAATGGAAACCTCCCGGCCATGCTGGATGTTGATGCCTTCCTTCAGCAGTTTCTGAATATAAATAGAGTTTTTGTCGAAGCTGCGAAAAGTATAGGCCGAAACAATGCAGGTGATCATGATCGGCAAAATGATGGTGTAATCGTTGGTCAACTCAAACAGCATCAGAATATTGGTCAAGGGAGCCTGCATGACAGCCCCTGCTACGGCACCCATTCCCACCAATGCATAGGTTTCAGGAGATGCCGTAAAACCCGGATTGATCGCATGCACCAAAGTTCCATAGGCGGCACCCAGCATGGCACCAATAAACAGGGAAGGAGCGAACACTCCGCCCAGTCCTCCTGAACCCAGTGTTACGGAGGTGCTGATAATTTTCAAAAAAATCAGCGCGAATGCCAGTCCCCAGAAGAGTTCCCCGGCCAGAGCCTGTTCCATGAATTCATAGCCGTTTCCCAGAATGGCCGGAGACAACAGAGAGAGGAATCCAACGATCAGACCTCCGAGCGCAGGTTTCAAAGGTTTCGGGATATGAATCTTCTCATCGAAAATTTCAAACGCCTTGAAATAGCCGATTGTAAATAATTTTGAAACCACTCCGCACAGGAGACCTAGGAACAAATAGAAAATAATTTCCGAGTAGCTGACCAGTTCATGAACCGGTACGTGGAAAGTGATTTCGTTACCCTCAAGGGCTCGACCCGTGGCTGTGCCAATCACCGAGGCGACTACGATGGGACTGAACGTATGGATGGTGAAGTCAGTCAGGATGATTTCCAGAGCGAACAGCACCCCCGCTAAGGGAGCATTGAAGGAGGCGGCGATTCCTGCCGCCGCTCCACAGCCGACTAAAATCTGCACTCTCTCATGGGAAAGGTGAAACATATTACCGAGAGCCGAGCCAACCGCTGAGCCGATCTGAACGGTAGGGCCTTCCCGTCCTGCAGAACCGCCGGACCCAATGGTAAGCGCCGATGTGGTGGAACAAGTCAGCAAGGTGCGTTTTCGAATCTTTCCCGCTTTCAGGGCGACTGCGTGCATGACCCGATGAACTCCGTTTTCCTTAACGGCATCGGGGAAAAAATGGCAGATGGCTCCGGTAATGATGCCACCTACCATTGGCATGAGCGGTAACAGGAAAGGAATCGTTGAGCCAGTTATGCCGATCCAGGAGAGCCCCTCTGGAGAAAAAACCACCCCAAAAAACCCAATCAACCAGCGAAACAGAGTTGATGCCAGCCCTGCCAGAAACCCGATCACTGCCGCCAGCAGTAACATATTGTGGTCCTGCAATAAGAGGACTTTGATTTTCTCACGGAGATTTTCGAGTGCAGTCTGCATGGGCTTAAAATTGAAGGTATAAAACCAATCATTATAATGAAAGAAGCCATTGAGTACCAGAAGCTAATTATGCGGTATAAAAATGGAACGCTTTTTCAGCATATGCTATGCTTCGGATCGGTTTATTTTATGTAATGGAGGATGTCCATGGCGGAGAAGAAAGAAGGGGTAATCATCGCGCCCTCCATCCTGTCCGCAGATTTTTCCCGGCTGGGGGATGAGGTCAAGGCGGCAGAACAGGCGGGAGCAGACTGGATCCATGTGGATGTTATGGACGGCCATTTTGTTCCCAACATCACCATTGGTCCGGCGGTGGTGGAATCCATCCGAAAAGTGACCGAACTGCCGTTGGACGTGCATTTGATGATCGAAAACGCCGACAACTATATCGGCGAATTCGTAGACGCCGGTTCGGATATCATCACCGTTCATGCTGAAGCGTGTCCGCATTTGAACCGCACCATTCAACTGATCAAGGAAAAGGATATTCTGGCAGGAGTTGTGCTGAATCCGGCGACTCCTCTTTCTTCACTGGAAGAAATTCTGCACGAGATTGACCTTGTTTTATTGATGTCGGTCAACCCCGGGTTCGGTGGCCAGAAATTTATTCCATCCATGCTGGATAAAATTCAGAATCTGAGTGAAATTATGAGCCATTATGACCATCCGATGGCATTGGAAGTCGATGGAGGTATCAACTCCGAAAATGTGGGTGAAATCAAACAGGCGGGGGCCGGCGTATTGGTAGCCGGGTCAGCGGTTTTTAAAGCGAAAGACTATAAAAAAGCGATAGAATCCCTGCGTGAAGGGTGAGTCCCTTTTCCCCTTGTAATTACTTGTGTAAAAGGGATAAACTGTCTGTCTTCGATCAAATTTTACTTAGGACTTTAGCTTAAAGGCCGGATTTAGGCCTGTTATTAAATATTAGGAGGGTACGAGTTATGATGGGAATTGGTTTTCCTGAATTGATGATCATTTTGGTCATCATTATGATTATTTTTGGAGCGGGGAAACTTCCCGAAATCGGCAGTGCTTTTGGGCGCAGTATTAAAAACTTCAAAAGTTCCATGAAAGAAGCGCAGGAAGAGGAAGAAACTGCTCAGGTTGAGGAAGGCCAGCAGGGTGCTATTGAAGAGGGCGCGGAAGAAGGTAAGGCCGAAGAAGACATGACCGAACAGGAAAAAGAAGCCGCGATTCGCAAAAAAGCCGAAGAAGAAGGCGAGGCCAAAGATAAAGCCATGAAAGATGCGGCAGACAGTTTCACCGCCTCGCTTCCCAGAAAAGGTTCTTACGATTTCAGTAAAGATCAGGAAAAAAGTTAGAGGGGAAAAGTACAGAAAACCCCCGTGCCAGAAGGCACGGGGGTTTTTTTATGGTCAATACTTTCCTTCAGTATGTCACCTTAGGTCACTCTTCGTCGTACTCCCAGGGTTCTTTAAGGTTATCCGTTGTCCATACCGTTAAACCGTCCATATCTTTATAGATTCCCCGAGTGAAAAAGTTGAACGGATCGAAGAACCGCACTCCTTTTTCCGGATCAAATTCAAAATTCACCTTTTCCTTTTGGATAGGGTGGGCCTTGCATTCCAGGAACTTTTCTCCATCCACTTCTGAGAGCTTGAAAATTTCTTCTATTTTATCCGGCGGATATTGTCCCGAGTCGAGCACTTCCCTCACTTTCAGCATGATCGTCTCTACCTTTTCCTTGTCCAAATGATGCATCTTCATAACGCCAGCCAGCCTCGTTAGTCGTTTATATTTAGAAAGAGAATTATAACCCCTTAGCGCCCCTGTGGGGCATGAAATTTAACGAAGAGATATCACGCGGGGGGAGAGGCAGATAGCAATGGTTTGTTAGGCCGAGAAGAGTGGCTACTTGCTAGAGAGAGTTATTGCCAGTTGCCACCGGGCGTTGCCCGGTCAGTGGGAGGCGAGGGCGATGATGGAACCGGGGAAGATGCCGAGGCTGACGGTTGCAATGACTCCTACGAACACGACAAACAGGGTCAACGGAGTCAAAGAGATTCTGAACTCTGCTTCCGACTCTTTCATGTACATGAAAACGACGACCTTCAGGTAGTAGTAAAAGGAGATGGCACTGTTGAGCACGGCGATGATGACGAGTGTGATGAGCCCTTCCTGAACCGCGGCACTGAAGATATAAAACTTCGCGATGAATCCGGCAAAGGGTGGCAGGCCCCCTAAGGATAACAGGAACACAGTCATGCTGAGAGCGATGATGGGGTGTTTGTAAGCCAGGCCTGAATAATTTTCAATTTCCAGATTCTCTTCACCTTTTCGCCCAAGGAGAATGATGATGCCGAATATGCCAAAGGTTGTGAAGGCATAGGCCAGCATATAAAACAGCAGACTCGAAGCACCGAGAGAATTTTTGGCTATGACCGCCATCAGGATGTAGCCCGCGTGTGAAATACTGGAAAACGCCAGCATTCGTTTGATATTGGTCTGCATGATGGCACCGAGATTGCCGAAAAACATACTGAGGACAGCAATACTGCTCAGGAGTACCTCCCATGAGGGCGCCATTTCCGGGAAGGCTTCAGCAAATACCCTGAAGAACGCGGCGAACGCGGCGGCCTTGGGTCCCACTGCCATAAAAGCGGTAACGGGAGTCGGAGCTCCCTGGTAAACATCGGGAGCCCACATATGAAAGGGTACCGAGGCGACTTTAAATCCGAATCCGATAATGAGAAGTACCAGTCCCATCAGAAGCAGGGGATTAGACTGGGCTGACGGGTTTTTCACAAAATCTGCAATTTCAAACAAGTTTGTGCTACCGGTCGAGCCATAAACCAGAGTCATTCCGTACAGCAGGAATCCCGTTGCGAATGCGCCAAGCAGAAAATATTTTAACGCCGCTTCGTTGGATGCAAGGTTGCCTCGCCGTATTCCCGCCAGAACGTACAGGCAGATCGAGACAATTTCGATGCCCAGAAAAATCATGATCATATCGGTGGAGGAGGCAAGAAGAATCATGCCCACGGTACAGAACAGGATGAGGGCATAGTATTCCCCTGCCCGTATTCCTTCCCGTTCGTTGTATTCCACTGATAAAAGAATCGCCAGTGCGGAACTGATGGTGAAGATACATATGAAAAATAACGACAGGTGGTCAACGATATAGCTGTCGTTGAAAGAGTAGGCCGGAATCGGGCTCTTGGCAAACGCGCTGATTGCCGTCATCAGCAAGCCGACGAGGCTGATGAATACCAGGAGCGTTTTGTTTCGTCCCCCAAAAAGGTCTACCACCAGCACCATCATGGCGAAAACGCTGAGCACGATTACAGGTGCCAGGGCAATCAGGTCAATAGATTCAGGTGCGAGAATGGGTTCCACGTTTATTCCTTAGTTAAAGCTGGCATTTGCAACCTATGGTTCAAACTTGCCATTTCAGTCGGGGTAATGAGTCGAGCATGTTCCCCATGTTTTTCATTCTGTTTGTCGTTATGTTTGTCGTTATGGTCGTCATCGTGGTGCTCTTGTTTGGGCCGGAAATTGTCCGGACTGACTTTCGAGACCAGATGCGTGACCGATGCGTCAAACGTATCCATGAAAGGTTTGGGATACAAACCGATCCAGAAAACCAGAATGAGCAGGGGAACTATGGTAAGCATTTCCCGAGTATTCATGTCTTTCAGGTCCGCGTTTTTCGGATTTTTCAATTCCAGGAACATGACACGCTGGAACATCCAGAGGATGTAACAAGCGGCGAGAATGACTCCCGAGGTGGCGCATGCCGCCCAGAGTCCATTGACCTGGAATATTCCCAGCAGTACAAGGAACTCCCCGACAAACCCGTTCATGCCCGGTAACCCGATCGAAGACAGAGCGGCGATCATGAAACAAATGGCGTATTTCGGCATGATTTTAGCCAGTCCGCCGAACTCCGAGATCAACCTTGTATGGCGGCGATCATAAACGACACCCACCAAAAGGAAGAGGGCGCCGGTGCTGATACCGTGATTGATATTCTGGATCAACGCACCCTGGATTCCATAAGGATTCAGTGCGAAAATTCCCAGCATTACAAATCCGAGATGGCTGACGCTGGAATAGGCAACCAGTTTTTTCAAGTCTTCCTGAACCATCGCCACCAATGCCCCGTATATGATTCCGATGATTGCCAGCCAGGCCACCATGGGAACAAACTCGTAAGATGCCTGGGGAAAGAAGGGCAGGTTAAAACGCAGGAACCCGTAAGTACCCATCTTCAACAGGACACCTGCCAGAATGACAGAACCTGCGGTGGGTGCTTCAACATGAGCGTCTGGCAACCAGGTGTGGAAGGGAAACATGGGTACCTTGATGGCAAAAGCCAGGAAAAAGGCCATCCACAACCATTTCTGTGTGCCGAGAGGCGCGTCCAAATGTTCGGTAATATACAAGATGTCTGCTGTTGCCACTCCGGTTGTTTCCTGGATATGAAAATAAATCCAGAGGATGGCCACCAGCATGAGCAAGGAGCCCACGGCGGTGAACAGAAAAAATTTGATGGATGCGTAAATTCGGCGCGGGCCTCCCCAGACGCCAACAATTAGATACATGGGAACCAGTTGGAACTCCCAGAAGACATAAAACATGAAAAGGTCCAGGGAGATAAAAACCCCCAGCATGCCGGTCGAAAGAACCAGCATGGCAATCATGTATTCGCGCATATGTTTGTTTATATCCCACGAGGCAAGCACGCAGATCATAGTCAGGAAGGTGGTCATCACATAAAGCAGTAGTGAAATACCATCCAGACCGATGTGGTAGTTGATGCCCCAGGCTTCGATCCAGGGGATGTTCAACTCAAACTGCATTTTATGGGTCGTGTTGTCGAAATTCGTCCACAACAATAACGAGAGCAGGAAATCCGCCACAGCGACAGCGAGAGCGGTCTGCTTGATCGCCGCTACACTTTCCTTGGGCAAGAAGACCAGGAACAGCGCCCCGGCTAAAGGCAGAAATGTGATAAAAGTTAAAAACATTTTAGAACATCACCAGCAAAAGACTGATAAAACCGACAACAATAAATAAGGCATAGTTGCGGACGAAACCGGATTGCAAGGTCTGGGCCTTGCGACTACACCAGCCAATGATTTTAGCGGTCCCGTTCACTGTGCCATCGATGGCCTTGGCATCGCATTCTTTCCAAAGTAGTTTGGAACCTTCTACTGTAGGTTGCACAAACGCATCATCATAAAGTTCGTCCACATAATATTTGTTCTGTACCAGGTCGAATCCCCACTGTCCCTCTGTGAACTTGTCCGGCAGATCGGGCCGCTTGATGTAGAACATGTAGGCACCAAAAATTCCTACAACGGCAACGGCAAGGGAGAAACACATTAGCAAAAGCTCGGTCCACCATTGGTGCTCCGTGGGCTTCAACAGGTGTGTCCAGGAAGGAGCGTGCTGACCTGCTTGATGGAGCATATGTTCAGAGTGTTGTAACGCGCTTGCGAGGTCGAAATGAAGAACCGGTTCCAACCAGCTATGTAAAATGTGCATATGCCACCAGTGATGAAACGGGATGCCCAGCAGACCCCCAACGGTGGCGAGTCCAGCTAAAATAACCAGTGGCATGGTCATCACTTTCGGAGATTCATGCGGGTGGACCGAGGGGTCTACCCTGGACTCCCCGTGGAAAGTCATGAACACCAGCCGGAACATATAAAACGCAGTCAACAGAGCGGCAGATACTCCCATTCCCCAGAAAATAATGTTTCCGTCCATCAAAGAGTGATACAGCACTTCGTCTTTACTGAAGAAACCGGATAGCGGGAATATGCCGGCAATAGCAAGCGTGGATACCACGAACGTCCAGTAGGTGACCGGCATATGTTTTTTGAGTCCGCCCATCTTGCGCATGTCCTGTTCACCATGGATGCCATGAATGACACTACCGGACCCAAGAAAAAGACAGGCTTTAAAGAAAGCATGCGTTACGAGATGGAAGATCGCGGCGGTGTATGCGCCGACTCCGCAAGCCAGGAACATATAGCCAATCTGGCTGACTGTGGAATAGGCCAGCACACGTTTGATATCGAATTGTGTCATGCCGATGGTAGCCGCCATGACCGCGGTGCCTCCGCCAATGAACGCGACAGTTGTCATTGTCAGTGGCGACAGATTGAACAACACGCTACACCGCACGACCATATAGACTCCCGCCGTAACCATGGTGGCGGCGTGGATCAGGGCGCTGACCGGTGTCGGGCCTTCCATAGCATCCGGGAGCCAGGTATAAAGCGGAATCTGCGCTGATTTCCCTGTTGCGCCAACAAACAGCAACATGGTGATGATGGTTACGATTTCTCCGCCATAGATCAGTTTTTCCGGAGCGGCATGCATAACGTCCGTGAAATCGATGGTGCCAAAAACATTAAATATGTACATGACCGCCAACAGGAAGGCGAAATCCCCTACACGGTTGACGACAAAAGCCTTGGTGCCAGCATCGCACGCCGATTTCTTTTCGAAATAATAGCCAATGAGAAAATAGGAACAGCACCCGACTCCTTCCCAGCCGATGAACATGAGCAGGAAGTTGTTGCCCATAACGAGCAGGAGCATGGCAGAAGCGAACAGGTTGAAATAAGCGAAGAACCGGTAGTAGCTGAACTCTTCATGCATATAGCCAACAGCATAGACATGGATGATCGTGCCGACGCCGGTAACGACAAACATCATAACCAGAGTGAGAGGGTCAATCTGAAAACCGAAATCCACGTTAAAATCACCGGCCCCGAACCAGGTCCAGACAACCTGTTCATACACGGGCTGTCCTTCCGGTAGCATGAGGTAACCGACGTAGACCAGAACGGAGGTAAGAAAGGACAGGATCATACTGCCGCAGGCTACGAGCCCCACTGCTTTTTTGCCAATTTTCAAACCAAAAAACCCGTTGATGATGGATCCGATCAACGGATAAAGAGGGATCAGGCAGGTTAATTTCAGCAGCATACCGTGTTCACCATTTTAACAGGTTAAAATCGTCCAGATTGACAGTCGGTTTATTCCGATGCATGGCGATGATGATGGCCAGTCCAACCGAAACTTCGGCGGCGGCAACACACATCACCATGAAACTGAAAATTTGCCCGTTCGAGAGATTCATGTAATGGTCAAACGAGATCAGCGAAATGTTTACGGCATTCAACATGATCTCAATAGACATGAACACAACAATAACGTTTCGGCGTACCAGGACACCTACTATTCCAATCACGAACAGGGTCGCGCTCAGCATCAGGTAATGTGATAAGGGAACTGTCTCTTCGAGCATAATCAGTCCAATTTGCTTTTAGCCAGGACCACTGCCCCGACCATTGCCGCAAGTAAAAGAATAGATGCCACTTCAAAAGGCAACACAAAATCCGTAAACAGGGTTTCACCAATAACTGCCACCGTGCCGAAAGTATCGGGAAGCGTAGCGGGTGTATCCATGTCTACCGAAAACAAGACCTCCCCGATCTTGTATAAAACTCCCAAAGTCAGGAACCCCGTCAATACCGAGAGCAGTAAATTCTGGTCCCTGGAGGCCCAACCCTTGTCATCGCCTTGTTTCAGGTTCAGCAACATGATTACGAACATGAACAGAACCATAATGGCTCCGGCATAAATAATGATCTGCAAAATGGCGATGAAGTGGGCCTGTTGCAAGACGAAAATGGCAGCCAGGCCAAGCATCATGCCAATCAATGAAATGGCCGAACCCACCGGGCTGTTGTTAAAGATAACGCCCAGGGCCAAAGCCACGCAAAGTCCCGCTACCGGGTAGAAGATCAGTAGTTCCATTTCGCGTACATGTTACGGGTGAATTCAATGCGCTTTTGCAAATCGGCAACCGGTGTTAAAAGTTGCTCTTTGGTATAAAGCATTTTCTTTCGATCCAGCATGGATATTTCGCAATCGTCGCTCATGAAGATGGCTTCTTCCGGACAGGCCTCTTCACAATTCCCACAAAAAATGCAAATGGCGTAATCGATGTTGAACACATCAGGCCATCGTTCATACTGATTTTGCTTGCCTGTGTTATGTCCCGGTTCAATGTGTATGCAATAAGCCGGGCAGGCTATTTCGCAAAGACCGCACGCCACACATGCCGGGTGCCCGTCTTCGTTTTGAGCCAGTACAGGTCGCCCCCGGTAAGCCGCCGGGTATTCGACCTGCTCTTCCGGATAATATACGGTCATGATCCTTCTCTCCTTTTCAGTGCCGAGGAAAAAAGGAATGAATCCAAACAAGTTATGAAAGAAACGTCGTGAGGTGAGCCACATCCCCTTTATAATTTCAGGGAGGTAAGACTTTTCCCACCAAGTCATCTCGGATCTTCTATTTACATAATAAGCCATCAGCGCACTCCTTAATTCAGCGCCAGGATTACGAGCCCGGTAACGAGAATATTTGCCAAAGATAGTGGGAGAAGAATCTTCCAGCCCAGTTTCATGATCTGGTCATAACGGAATCGGGGGAGTGTCCACCGAATTATCATTTGCAGATAAATGAAGAAAACCACCTTGGCAAAAAATACACCTACATGAATCAACATCACAACGAGGTTCGAACCCGTGGTGCCGAGAAAATCAAACCAGGAAAGCAGCGTGGCCGTTGTTAAAAATGGAATATGCCACGCTCCAAAAAACAAAATAGTCATGATCGCGCCGATCGTGACCATTTCGACAAACTCGGCCATGAAAAACATGCCGAACTTAAGACCACTGTATTCTGTAAAATAACCTGCGACCAACTCCGACTCAGCCTCTGGAGCATCAAAAGGGATGCGTTTGTTCTCGGCAATGGACGCGGTCAGGAACATGAAAAAACCAAGAGGCTGGAGAAAGAATCCCCACCGCAGAAAGTCTTCCTGCGCGGCACCGATTTCGGTGAGCTTCATAGTTCCATAAACCATGAGAACACCGATAATGGTGAGTCCCATAGTGACTTCATAAGAGATCATCTGCGATGCGGTACGCATCGAACCCAGGAGCGACCAGTTGTTGTTGGAACTCCAGCCGGCGATGA
>Ga0233435_1000358_pt1 | contig 55823 bp, 54 predicted proteins | sample SI_122_August201_3_FD_182735 | JGI IMG/M metagenome (GOLD analysis project Ga0233435, IMG submission 182735) | Seawater microbial communities from Saanich Inlet, British Columbia, Canada - SI_122_August2016_135_MG | ecosystem: Environmental > Aquatic > Marine > Inlet | place: Canada: British...
TTCGTGGGAAGACGCCCCGCTTGGAATGGACAGGCCACTCACCTTGATACCTGCGGCATGGGATTGCGCTAAGACCTGTTTTGCTTTGGAGATTCTAAGTGAGGTGATGTCTCCCGAACTTCCCGTTGGTGGGTACATCACTGTATCTCCACGACATCGACCAGAGAATGGAGACATTGTTGTGTATCGTGAGGCCGATGCCCCAACAGCCACGGTCAGACGCCTCGTCACTGAAGGGGGAGTTCAGTATTTCCAACCTTCAAACATCCAGTTCCCTTTAGTCCAGAAGACTGATCAAGACATTCTTGGAACAGTCATGTTCTATCAGCGGCAGTTCGTTAAGGGGAAGTAAACGTACGTTTAAACGTACGTTTAAACATACCTTGTAAATGTTAGGGGAAAAACCCCCAACATTCGCCATGTTATTCTTCACCCTCTCTCATCTGATCCGCCATGTCCAACAAGCCAGACAGGCACGTTGGACAAAAGCACACGGGTAACATACCAATATAACCTTCCAGTAAACCCTCGTCTTCACTAAACTTGGCGAGGCATAATGTACACCCCTTCAAAGCGCACCGATCTTCATCATTGAAGTTTCTTCCAACATCATATCAAACTCGTTTAACCAGACTTCTAAAGTCAGATCACTTATATAAGGAGTAAGCACCCTCGCGTACATTACGTGAATCTTCGGGTACTGGAATACCCAAATCGCTTTGTCTCCATCTCCCATTCTATACAGCTTTACTCCTTTGTATCCTTTCGCCTCAAGCGCATTCAGTACATCCAGCTTCGTTAGCATCCCATGTTCTCCCTTTTTATTGTGCGGTCAGCATATCACACCAATTCGCCCAAGATCAATAGCAAGTAGTCTGTAATAAATTTAAAACACTCCTTGTGCAACCCATAAGCATTTGCTATTATAACCACAACATTACAAGCGGGGAGGTAGAATGCGAGACGTACTTGAATCAGTGGCAATCTTTGCCATTTACTTATTTATTATTGGAATATTTGTGGGGATATCATCATGAGTGCAGACATTTTACCAATTGGAATTCACCCTGAGTCAGCTTGGACTCCAGTCCTTAAGGCCATGGACGCCCTAATCAAAGCGGCCAACACTCGTAAAGGTTTTGGGTCAGCTTTAGTCAGATGGTCAGCGGCCTTAGAGGCCATGCCAAACGAACACATGAGGACGATAGCTATTGAGGTGACTAGCGATTACCTCGCTGAAGACCCTATCTTTTACTTAAAGAGAGAGAACGCACCCGATGTTTGATGACCTCTTAGGGTGGATGAACACAGCCGCCTCGTCTCGCAAGACAGTCTTTGTGACAGACGAGGGGAAGGTGCATGATCGATCTTCCACGGTGGGGGCATCTGAAGTGTTCAGTTGCATCAAGCAGTTGAGTTATCACAAGCACAAGACCCCCGAAGACCCTGACTTCGTTCAGGGTTGGGGGTTCTTAGAGCGTGGAAACACCATGGAAGATTGGACTGTTGCCTTAGTGAAAGAGGCACTGGGTGGAAAAGGTGTTCTCACGGATGCGGGGAAGGGTCAGGCCACGATCCAGTGGCAGTACCTATCTGCAACTCCAGACGGTTTCATCTTTTTCTACGACATTGAAAACAACCGTGTCGAGGTGATCTTTGAAATCAAATCAATCGACCCACGATATCAAAGTGAGTTGCCTAAGCCTGCACATAAGATGCAAGTACAGGTACAGATGGGGTTAGCGAATCATCAACTAGGCAAGTCGATTGATGAGGCGTGGATCATCTATGTTGAAGCGTCTAACTACTCAAAGATGACTCTCCACAGAGTTGAGAGGGATCAAGCGGTATTCACCCACGCACTCAATCGTGCGCGTGATGCGTTTGAAAAGAAACCTGAAGACCTGCCAACCGAAGGTAAGTTGTCAGGCTGTTGTAAGTGGTGTCCATACGCACAGCGTTGCGGTCAGCACATCTCAGACTCCATGCCCACAAAGACGGGACTTTCAAATCACCAAGCAGATTTTATCAACCCTCTGATCAAGAGCAAGTTAACTCTTGATAAGGAAATCAAAGCGAAGAAACGAGAACAAGGAGAAATCATAGAAGACATTAAAGCATATATGAGAACAGAAGGTATCAAGTCTGGGGCATCAGACGATTACCTAATCACATACCATGAAGTTGCGGGCAGACGATCTCTTGACAAAGACTTGGTGAGTGATAAGGGCATCGACCTATCAGACTGTTACTCGATTGGAAAACCATCAGATCAATTAAAAATCAAGGAAATAAAATGAGCGAATTAGCAACTATAGCCGCACAAGGCGCGTCAGTATTTGACGCACTTGACGCACCATCATCACCAGAAGACCGTACCCATTTCTTGAAATTCTCAGGGGGAGATTTTCTTTTCGGCAAGAAAGATGAAGAAGAACTCATCATGCCTGATGAAATCTTTTTAGCAGATATCCAAGGCACAATGGCAAAAGGGTTTTTGTGTTGGGGAAGTGTGCCTAAGCAACCCCCAGTAGCAGAGTTGTCTGTCCTCTTCTCTGACGTTGAGAAGGGTACACAGAACTTTATTCTTCCATCAGACTTGGCAACCCTCGCACCTGAGTATCCCTACGTGGATGGCAACACTGATGGGTGGACTGAGTCCATGGGCGTCACCTTTTCTTTGGTTGACGATCCGTCAACTGAGGACTCCCGTAACGGTGAGAAGTTTAAATTCTCTACCAGTACGGTGGGTGGTAAACGCGCACTGGGTTCAATGGCAAAGGCATATATCGCTAATGCCAGATCAACGGGCAAGTATCAGATGCCGATGATCTCCATGACATCGTACATGATGCCGAATAAGTACAATCCAAGAGGGAGTGCCGCGCCACAGTTCGACATACTAGGTTGGTTTGACACGCATGAAGATGCAGTGAAGCAATCGAAGATCGGCATCCCGCCAAACAAAGCAAAGCTTGAACAGGAGTTTTTAGCGGGAACGAAGTAACCCTTTGCGTGAAAGGGATATCGAGAAGTATCTAGCTGATCAGGTTAAACGCCACGGTGGAAGATCATATAAATGGTCTTCACCATCGCACCGTGGCGTCCCTGATCGACTAGTACTTTTCCCCAATGTCATCCTCGCAGTTGAGGTTAAGGCACTGGGGAAAAAGCCCACTGAACTACAGGCTCATGAGCATCGTGTACTGCGGTGTCTGGGCATGACGGTTAAGGTGGTTGATTCTAAGGACGGGGTGGATAACTTAATTAAGGAGTATGCAAAATGAGTAATATTTGGTGCAGGATTATCGAGTGGGTATTGCCCCCACAACCTGTGATTGGTGATGTTTATATGGAAGAAAAACAACCCACGGGGGTTGAGGAGTACCTGATAAAATTATGTAAGGAGACAGACAATGACGAGGTTTGAAGCGTGTCTAATCCTCTTACTTGGGATAGCGTGTGGCCTCTCGGCCTTTGGTTTGTCAGAGATAAACCGCGTCAGTAACACTGTAGCTGAGTTGGCAGTTGAGGTGTCCACGGTTGAACAACTCACCGTGATGCCATCAGAAGAGTACCTACACCTACGGACATCTACGAGACACGCTCTCGATGATCTCAATGCTAGGTTAGTCACGTTAGAGAATGACGCTGAGGTCTTGTTGAAGGGAAGGCCCATCATCTCAATCGAAGGTCTTGATGCTCACTCGTAATCAAATGCACCCCTACCAAAACCGCGTGGTGGCGGTAGGGCTTGAGTTATCAGATAAGGGCGGGTGCTATGTCGCAGAGGACTGTGGTCTTGGGAAGACAGTCTCTGCCCTGACCTTAATCCTTGACCTCATGGTGCTTGGAAGAACAAAGAACACCTTGGTTGTTGCTCCCCCACGGGTAGCGAAGGATGTGTGGCTACAGGAGTTACAGGGTTGGGATCACTTACGTCATATGACCATGACCGTGCTGACAGGGACGCCAACCCAACGATCAGATATCTTGAACGGTGAGTTACCGCAGATTGTTGTGGTTAGTTATAACTTGTTGGAGTGGCTGTACAAATTTTATGAGGGTAAGGAGTTTCCTTTCGACACTGTGATCTGTGACGAGGCCAGTGCCTTGAAGACTCACAACTCTAAGCGGGTCAAGATCATGAAGAAGATTCGCAAGAAAGTTGAAAGGGTTTACATGATGTCAGCCACACCATCGGCAGACACTCTCCTGTCTTTATGGCCCCAATATTTTTTAATCGATGGGGGTGAGAGGTTAGGTAAGTCGTTTAGGATTTTTAAAAAGAGGTACTTCTACCCTACCGACTACATGGAATATACATGGGAGCCGAAGGACGGTTCCGTGACGCGCATCACCCAAGCTATATCAGACATCACGCTGAGATTATCGGCAGAGGATTACTTAGACCTCCCGCCCCTGATCCACAACACCATCCGCGTTACTCAGAACCACAACGCTAAGAAAGTTTATACGGAGTTGGAGCGAGATTTTTATCTGGAACTGAATCAAACTCCTATCACTGCTGTCAATGCCGCTGTGTTGTCAGGAAAGTTGCGGCAATGTGCGAATGGGTTTGTGTATGACGAGGATGGGTTTTCTCACATCATCCACGATGCCAAGCTGTATGCCTTGGGTGAGTTGATTGAGGGGGATGACAAACCCTTACTAGTCTTCTACGAATTTAAATCAGATTGGGAACGGATCAAGGCGAGATTCCCCACGGTTGAACATATAAAAGATGAGGGTGTTGTTGATCGGTGGAATAACCCAAAGGTTAAGTTGCCAGTGCTGTGCGGTCACTATGGCTCCATGGCCCACGGACTCAACCTTCAGAAAGGTGGAGCCACGCGAATGTGTTTCTTCTCCCCAACGTGGAGTAATGAGCAGTTCCAACAAGCCATTGGGAGACTCTACAGACAAGGGGTATCAGGCACGGTGACTGCACATCACCTAGTCACTACTGACACTATTGACGAGAAGGTTGTCCGTGCATTGGTGCATAAACAAGATGTGCAGAAGTCATTACTAGAGGGGTTAGCGTGAGTTACTTATACATGGTTGTGTTGGGGGTGTACCTATTATTCATTGCCCCCATCATTGCAATTGTAGGGGTATCAAGTTTTTTATTCGGGAAGTTATTATTAGTTATGGAGAGTTGTAAATGTCTGAGGTAGATCATGTCGCACACAATGGGCGGTTGTTGGACGAGGCTAGAGATCGAGAAGTAAATAACCCATCGCACTATAAATTTGGTGACACTGGGCTAGAGGTGATTGACATCATTGAGACTGCTGTCGCAGATATCCGTGATGGCAAAGAGGCATTCTATTTATCTCAGGTTCTCAAGTACGTGTTGCGTTACAGGGGCAAGGGCGGGTTGTCCTCTCTGTTGAAGGGAAGTTTCTATTTGTTACGGATGATCGCGTACTTGACTAAGCGTGAGAAACATCACAGTAGCACCTACTCTCAGCGGAACCCTAAACCTAAAGTATCGGGGGTTGTGAATGGCTAAGGCGGGACGCAAGGCGGGAACGAAAGGAGTGCCGAAGACTCCCGTGTACAAAGACGATGAGAGCAAGCCCTCCCCATCGTATGAAGCAGGTACTCGCAGACCTGTAACCAGTTTGAGGATCAAGCACCAGAGTGGATTTAGTTACTCACTCATACCGACTGAGATTGGCGATTGGAAACCGACATATGCACTGCATGGTGGTCAGCGTATGACTGAGGTTGAGATTCGCAAAGAGGCCAAGGCTCAAGGCGCGAGGGTTTCTTATATCAAGGAGATGCTATACCTATGAGTAGCACAACAGGGAGAGGTAAAGTGCGGGGCATTCGTGGCCTGACACTTGAGGCAAAGATAGCTAAGTTGCCAGAAGATGCGGAGTGTAGGTTTCTCAGGAAATATTTAACCAGATGTATCAGAGATTTGAACATCTATTGGGGCAGAGAAGTCGTGGTGTTTGAATCGGGATGTCACCTAGACTGTATGGACGGTATGGTGTTCAACGCTACGGGAGAAGGTATTGTCACGTATGCCCTCAACCTTGACACCAACGATGGGCCAGAGCGAGAGAAGTCCATCAGCGGGGCAACTTTCGCAAACTACCAAAAGAATGAGAAGGGTGGGTGGATATGGAACAAACGCGATATGTACATGGATTGTATTAACATTCTAATGGCAGGTGTGGCAGAGTCAGAAGAACCGCCACTCCTTTTTAACAATACAGGTGGACTGCGGGGCATTAACCCCTCAACCCACACATTTTCTTCAGCTTATCTCCACGGTTAACGTGACCCGATATGTTTTAATCAAGAAGATGGCAGACCTTACGGGGTATTCAGAACGTGCCATCAGAGAAAAGGTGTCCACGGGTGCTTGGCAGTTCACTGTTAAGTCACCTGATGGGCGGGTACACATTGATATAGAGGGGTATGAGGCATGGGTGAGCCAAAGTACAAAGGATGTCGTAAGGCGTCCGAATCGTCAGTAGAAATATCGTTCACGTTTAACGGTCAGCGTTGCCGTGAACGACTCGCAATCCCACCAACCAAGGCGGGGTTCAAGAAAGCAGTACTCAGAAGAGCGAGTGTGTTAGATGCAATTGAGCGAGGGACGTTTGCGTATGCAGACTTCTTTCCTAATTCCAAACGCGCCATAGCAGAGACTAAGACTTCCGTCCTAGATTTCTATCTGTCTAGATTTCTGGAGAGGACAGACCTCGCGCCCGTGACGGTCTACAACTACACACGTATCGTCAACAATGAGTTGTCACCCACGTTGGGTAAGATTCAGATACATGAGTTAACGTGGTCAGACATCAAGAAGTGCATTCGCTCGTTTAACCCAACCCGATCCAGAGCAAACTCCATGCTCACAGTGTTGAGGCAGACTTTGAATGAGGCCGTGGATGACGATGTGATTCCTAGCAACCCGATATACGGGAGAAAGTTAGGCCGTAGTTTCTTTGAAAAGAAAGTTACCAAGGAAAGTATCGACCCATTCTCCATTGCAGAGATCAACGCCATAGTTAACACAGCAACTGGACAGATTAAAGCCTTGATTGAATTTGGGTTCTGGACAGGCTTGAGGCCATCGGAGTTGTTTGCGCTTTCGTGGCGTGATGTTGACTTGGTCACGGGTACTGTCCACGTTTGTCATTCTCTGACCCACCACTCTGAAGACTTACAGGACACGAAGACATCGGCAGGTACACGGACAGTTGAACTACTGCCCCCTGCTCTCGCAGTCTTGAAGTCTCAGAAGGCATTAACCTATTTAAAGGGAGAGGAAGTTTTCCAAGAACCGATAGGCTCAACTGGGTGGGATGCGACTAAGACAGCACCGACTCGTTGGAAGAATTCAAATGATTTGTATAGACGGTGGGTGACCATCTTGAAGAAGGCGGGGGTTCGTTATAGAAGACCTTACCAGATGCGACATACTTACTGCTCCCAAATGCTAAGTGCGGGAGAGCATCCTATGTGGGTATCTCAACAGATGGGTCATAGTAATTGGGCATTTACAGCAAAGACGTACAGCAAGTTTATTCCTACAGAGGCGGGGGATAATGGTGGTAAGATGATGGAGCGATTGGAGGCTGTCCGAATGTTGTCGAATGGAGAGTATACCTAGCGTATAGTGAGCGTATATGTTTGAATTACCACACCCTAAGCCCTTGATTTATAAGAGTCATATGTACCATTTAAGTTTACAATGATACTTATGACTCTTATATATATCAATAACTTAGGAGTCGTGCTGTCTAAATGCTGTCAAGGGTGAAAGGCAGAAGGCCAACAGGGATGGAGTCCCTTGTGCTTTCGCACTACCTTCTGCCTCTCATCTTCAGTATATTAAACTTTCAACTTTTTACCAACCCTGATTTTAGATACGTCTTTGATGTTGTTCATCTTCTTCAACTCAGGGACTGATAGGTTGTATTTCTTAGCCACTTTAAATAAGGTATCTCCTTTCTTAACGATATAGGTACTACCACTATTATCAGCGTAGTCACTAACAGCTTTGCTTACGGCCTCCATCCTAGCGATGATCCCACTAGTCTTACCACCACTATCTCTCTCGTCCACGTACCCTTTATATTCATCGTTGGCTAAGAATTCCTTGGCCGCCTGTTTATACTGTCCGTTGTTGAACAACTTCACAAACGTAGGACTCTGACCAAGATCACCCCGATACTCAGCTTGGATAAGTTCAGCTTGTAACGCTTCGGGTAGTTTTCTAAGCTTTGGAATTTTGTCTTCCGCTCTGTCAACGTGGTCTTCAAAGGAGTCCATAAAAGACTGATGGATGAAGTCTCCCGTCTGCCCCACACCTGCGGTCACCACACCCTTCTGGTCTTTATAAGGAACATCTACGAAACCCTCAAGTTCGACAACTCGTCTGGCCGCTAGTGGCAACTCACCTTCAAACTCTTCAACCTTAGCCACAGCGTCTGCCCCATAGAAAACGTGACCTTTACCTTTCTTACCATGTAGTTCTTTTTGGGTTAGTGGTTCTGGAGACAGGTCAATGTACTTACCACTACCCCCCGTGGCCTTCGTTTCATCAGCGTGGGCGTCACCTATACCTATGAGGTTAAGAAGAGATGAGTCACTGCTCTCACTCTCTTCCTCCCCCTCGTCTTCCTCACCTACCGCTTTAATTTCCTCAAAGATTTCTCTGGCTATTTGATTCCGTTCGTTAATCAATTCCTTCCGTACCCGCTCTCTTTCTTCTCCTGAGATAGTCCTGTCTGCTCTGTTTTCTTTCAGAGCCTTTCTGATCTCACCCATAGACCTGCCTACATCAGAGAACAACTCAACCCCCTTCTCTTCTGCGAGTTTGCGCAACTCCTCTGTACGCTCAGTGTCACCTTCTGGGACTGTCCGTAGCGATCCTTCAATTTCCCTAGCAGGTTCTCTACGCTTGTAGAACTCCTCAACAAAGAAGTTACTAGACTTCCCGTCAATCTCTTTAATGAAATCTTTAAGAACAGGAGTGTCGAGTATATCAAAAGGCTCAGGCTCTGCACCTTCCATCATTGGGTTGACTGCCGCGTCCACCACCCCAGCTACAGTAGTACCAAACCAAGCAGTGTAACCACGGATAAAGTGGTCTGCTTGTATTGGCGTCATTTGAGGAAGTCCTAAAGCCCCCGTTGGAGAGAACAACCAACTAGCCGCCTTAGCTAAGTTAGATGTTGTACTCTTAGTCCTGTCTTCGCGTAACCCTGATGTATTATCCACCACCCCACCCGTGAAGAAGTTCTTGTTAATCCCGACTTCTACCACTGGCACAAGGGCGGTTGGTAAATTAAAATTGAATGTGCTGGTTAGGTGGTGTAAGAACCGCTCACCCACAAACTTAGCGTCAAACCCCTCACCTTCTAGTGCTTTGAATACCTGCTCGGTTAACCGCTCAACACTCTCCGCGACCGCCCCCAGTTCAAAGGCTCTTGGTATGTACACCATAGAGTCTCCAACTCGTAAAACGTGGTAAGTGGCTCTCTCATGAGTCGTGAGTTTTTGGTACTCCTCGTCATCTTTCATCATGAACCACATGGCTAGGGACACGCCAACATACGCGGAGGCCATTGCAAAAAATTGTTTCTGCTGAGTGTCAAGAACCTGACGGCCTTCGATTGTAGTCTTATCTCTAGAGGCTCTGGCTAACTTGTCGAGACCTTGTATCCTAGCGTTCAAAAATGCTGTCGTTTGCGTCAAGCCTCGTAATAATTTACTAGCACCGTGCGATCCAAAATCTAAATGATCTCTTGCTTCAAAGTTTCTTTCTAAGGCATTAGCACCCCTATCTTTCGACTGTTTAAACTGTGCGGCTCTGTTGGCATTCTCTAAGTTGTACCCCACTTCCTCATACCATTCATATAAGTTAACAGCACCTTGCTTAAACCTATCGAATACTTTTTGCGGGGAGTCCAGAATATTCTCTTGTGGTACACCTCGCGCAATCAGGGCTTTTGTAGCCTCCACATCTGAGCCACGGGTGAACCCGTGGGAGAAAGCCCCTCCACCAAACTGCATTTCTTTTCTGGTTTCGCTATCAGCATCTCTCGCAATCATGTACCCAGCCCAAGCATTCTTGAAGATGTTGAGATTCATGGGAGCCACAGCCACCGCAGTCAAGGTATCCCTAATAACATTTCGTATTTTGAATGCTGGGTTGAGGGTGACACCCTTAGAGAGTAATTGTTTAGCCGCCCCACCAACGCTTGTGAGGAGATCAGCGTACCCCAGATGGGCCATTCCTGTTAGAGATTGGTGTAACATTTCCACTTCAAACATAGCCTTTTCTAGACTGTCTTGAGTATCGTCATCTGGATTTGGAGTCAGTTCAATTAAGACCTTTTCACCCCCCATCCGTACCCAGTACACGTATCTATTCTCGTCTTTCTGAGCCTCTTCGTATTGTGTCTTGTTGCCTTGGAATATCTCAGCCTTGGCGATACCACCGTCTTGATGTAGATCGCGGGTAACAGATGTTGCGGCTTGATTGTGCAGTGCCGCATCTGTAATGTGCGCCCAGTTCATAAGCACGTTGGTCAGCAGATCATCGAGATTTTTCTCAGACCCTTTAAGTGTATGTGTCCCATCTTGCTCAGTTAACTTCGTTAACCCAGACGGTGAGTGCATACTGGTCTGCTCGTCATCATCGTTCAACCTGTGGAATGGGATGTACACCCCACCATCTCTCCACTCTTGAGCCTGTTGCTCACTGAACAACCCTGTGTCAACGCCAAGTTGGACAAAGTCCTCATGCATGGCATCGAATTCTTTAGCTACTTCTTCATAGACCTCGCGTCTTGACCGACCGCCTATGTCACCTTCCAATGTGTCAGGTAGATTCTTGAGTGCCTGTACTTCAGCAGGGGTGAATAACTTCTCTTTTGATTTAGCTTTTTCCCTCGCTACTTTGAGTTCCGCTTTTTTAACTTTGAGGTGAGCGTTTATTTCTTTTTCCTCTGCGATAAGGGATTTACGCTCTGCCCGTGTCAGGTTAACTCGGTTCTTGATAGCATTTCGTATTGCGGTTCTGCGCTTCTTCGCCAACTTCATAGTGTACGTCAGGTCATTAACCTGAACATTCCCAACCTCTGCCGACCTAAGAAAATCTTCAGCACGGTGTCCAGCACGGAAAGCTAAGAAGTAATCTATCTCTCCCTGTAGTGGAGCGAGTATGTCAGTCAGACTTCTAGACCCTGCTTTGTAGGTCATCCCACCACTGCCGTCTTCGTGGAAGATAGGAGACCCGATCTTGATAGCACCCTCGACAATGTTAGAGCCAAGGTTACTCATCCGCGCCAACATCCAACTTGTCTTCTTGTCACCTATACGTCTGAATGAGTCGTATTGATCAGCAAGATTCTGCCGTGTAAAGAAACCTCTGACGTTCTTAGCAGTCTTCTCTAACCTGTCTTTAGGACTCTTTGGAGTATTGGTTGGCCCCATCTTCCCCATTGCGGAATTAGCGTCTGGGTCGTTAGTCTGCGCGATAGAGAATAAGAAGTCATCTTGACTCTTCTCTGACGTTGACTCTGTATCACCTTTCACAGACTCCATAGGGGCAAATGTTGCGGGGTGATATCCCCACTCATGTAAGGAATCCCCATCAGTGAAGATGTCTTTTGCTCTGACCTCTTCGCTAATGACATGGAATCCTTCTCGTTCCATGTGCCGCTCCCCATGTTCTTGGGCATAACTCTCAGTTATAGTTACCCAATCCCCGTGGTTGATTTCATCTACGTCAGGAGGTACAGCCCTGTAGATTGTCACGATACCATTAGGGTTATCCTTCAAGTCTGCCAAAATATCTATGGCATTTTGATCCCCTACATCCCCAGTTCCGTAATACTGCACCCCGTGCGTATACAAATCATCAGGGTATACATTACTCAGGTCATCCGCTGATCTGCCCTCCCCCCTAGCTGAAGAGGTATGCTCCATGCGGTATTCCTCTGAGGTGGATATAGGTGCTTGACTTGCTAGTAAGTCATTACTCTGCGCTCGCTCGGTATCAAAAGCCGCATGAGGTGAGCGTAGTTGTGACGGGTCAAAGACAGCAATGTTGCGGGAGGATTGTGGGTCAGAACGCTCCGCCTCCAATCTCTTACGGTAAGAGACTTCAAACTCCCCACCGCTATCTAAACGTATTGGTTTAAGTTCCTCTGCCTCACTAAGAGCCTCATCCATCCTACTTTGAGTAGATGTGTGGGGGTACATATAATTGTAGCTATCCGCTATAGCTACTAGGTTATCTTTGGTGACTTCCCATACCTTCAGTTGCTCTTCTAGGAATGTGTCTGCCTCGTTTTTAGTATCAAAACTCTTGTACTCTGTGGTGTATTCGTGTTGGTCTATATTGACGTTTGGTTCCTCAGACACATACAGAGAGTCATACCCCAATTCCTTCAGTGCCTCCACGGTAGATACTTGCTCTAACTGAACAAAGTCTCCGTTTTGGATACCTGCGATCTGCTTTTTAAGGTAGCCCTCTATACGACCTACAAGGTACGCATACTTTTCGTGGTTAGTATCGTCAAGGATTTCCTGTAGTTTCTCATTGTGGCTACCATCACCCCACCAGTTGTGCTTGTCACTAAGATCACCCAAACCACGATGCTCATTTGATCTGCCAGCACGTTTAAAGTTTGCAAACTGGATAGAGTCAGTGTCATGTAGATCGAGTACCAGTTGGGCGAATAGTTCCTCTCTCTGGGCTTTATCCCTACCATCAAAAGTTTTCTCTGCCTTAACGAACAGAGGAATTATGTTTGGGTTTTCCCTATCCTCTTTGGCAAAGATTTGAGCAAGCCTTGGGTCAGGGGAGGCGAATGTTAACCCATTCTGATCGTAGGTCTCTAGCCCCGCAGGATTGGTGGGGTGACTAGCCTCAGTATAAGTAGCGGTGTACTTAGTACCCGCTAGGTCGGTAGTGTGTTTCGTATGTATACCAATGGGATTGTTAGGATCAGTGGTGTTAAACACAACAGGAGTACCGTGATACCAACGCTTGGTAATGTCGTACCCCATCTTGATAGCCCGTGCCATTCTCGCAGGTGTAGACATATCTAAGCCTTTAGCCTCAGATGCCAACCACTCTTCCCGCTCTTTCGGGTCATTACCTTGGTACTCGTTGCTACCCAGAACCCCATCGCCTTGTGTCTCAACACCTTGTGTCTTGATAGCCGCGATAGCCATGGCGTTTAAGTCAGCAGGGGATAAGTTTTTCAACTCAACTCCCATGCCCATAAGTGCCTGACGTACTTGAGCGATCAGGTCTTTAACAAACTTCTGTATATGCTCAGGAAGACTATTAGGGTTGTTATTATATTCCGTCACGATGTACGCTAGGAATTCTTCAAACCGCTGTTCGGGAGAAGTGTTGGCTTTATCCACGCGAGACATTGCCGCTTCATATATCTTCTTGTTTGCTCCTGAGAACTCCCCAGACTCAACTTGCTCAAAGACTTTCTTCAGGCCACCAATGTTGCCCTCTAGTTTCGCTTTAAGTTTTGGGTTTTCCGCGAGTGCTTTGTGTAGCATTTCGTGGAGGAAAACCTTGTTGATAGTTTCCTTACTGACTTGATCCGCAACGATGAACGTGGTCTTGGTCTGTGGGTCATATAAACCCTCAACCCGCTTAGTCACATCCAAACTTGCATTAGCACGGCCACGTTCTTGCATAGCCTGTGGTAGATCAGCGACAGACTGCACTACGACAATCTCTTTATTCTTTAGTAATGCCTTAGCCTTACGATATGTTGAGGAAAGTAGCGAGGAGATTGTCTCCGTAGTCTCTCCGCTTACCTGACCTTCACCCGTGGAAAAACTGAGATCGTCTAGATCATTAGGGTCTTCATCAACCTCAAATCCCTTGCTTTTAGAACTTGGAATCTTAACGTCTGCTTTCCGCAGGGTATCAACATCAACAGTTGGGTCACCAACTATGGTGGTCAGTTTCTTGATTGCCTCTTTAGGGTAGTTGTACTTCTCATTCTCGGAAAGGTCAATCAGGTTGCCAGTGCTAGGGTCTTCATATCCCCAGACGCCAGACAACTCGTCTTGGTAAATCTCAACGTCTATACCGTCAATCGCCCCAGTGTAAACGGTAGGTGGGTGGATTCCGTCTGAGGACTCTCCCTCAAATCTACGGGTCACTTTCCCTACGTGTGGGGTTTCAGCTACTTGCTCAGTAACCTGCTCAGTCTCTTCAACAACTGTCTCTGTTGTTGGCAACGTCCGTTGGATGCGTTGAGTTAATGTGTTGGCAATGTCAACCCCCATACCACCCATGTCTAGGAGTTCAACTGCGTCCTCGTATAACCGACCTTGTTGCTCGGTCATCTTAGGTAAAGCCTCTAGTGAGTCAACAGCATTATTAAGTGCTGTGATTTCTCTCTCCGCAATCTTCTTGACTACCGCCTCACCTTGTACAGACTCTTGAATCTCGTCAAGGAATACTAAGGTCTCCCCGTGGAAGTCAGGGTGCTTGGAGAGAATAGCGTCACGTTTCGCTATGGCAGACAACAGTCTTTCAGACTTCTCGTCTTCCGCTATTGCGTGTTCTTCAGCTTGTTGTATCCCAGAATTAAATCTGTTTACAGCCCTATCTGACAGGGTCGTAGCTAGGGTAGCCCCAGTATTAAGGTCTTCTAGACTATCGGGTGACCCTGCCCCTTGTCTTTCTTGTTGTGCGTATGCCGCTTCTACCTGTTCTTGGTTCTGTGTGTCTACTTGTTGGTACGCGGAATCTATCTCGGAGGATACTACCTCTCCCCCTAAGTTTGATACTGATCTATTGAGGATTTCTTGTTGACGCCTCTTACTTTCTCTATGTCTGGAAAGGGCCAACTCTGCCCGCTCTTCTTCAAGGACTATTGCCTCTAGCCTTTGGAGTTCAGCCATGTCTTCTTCTGTGAAGATGACTTGTTCTTCAGACTGTTGTTCTTGCTCTTGCGGTTGACGTAGTTGCTCATCCAGATGGTCTTGTACACGGGTAGACCCATCTTGGTTAAGCTGTTGGGATAACAACTCTTCCCGTTGTCTTAGGTCAGCACCCTTCATTCCTAACTTTCTTACTGCACCACCAGCGACACTCATACCACCAGCGACCCCGAACCCACCAAGTCCTTCTGCCACGGAAGACTCACCAACCCCCTGCCAAGTTTTTACTGACGGGTCAACTTTCTGTGTCTGTATGTTTTTGACGAGTTGCTCTTGCGCCCCCTCCCCAGCCTCAGTACCTGACTCTACAACCAGACCTATTAGAGACTTCTTGAGTAAGCCTCCTGTCACCTTAGATGTGAACGCATCCTCTATATACCGTCCAGCATAAGTCCCTAGCAACATAGCCAGAGGTGCAGACTTCGCCATACCCCAGTGACCTAGTTCTAAAGCCACCTCTTCCCTAGCCTGAATTTCTGCTTTTGCTAATGGAATTCCCTGATCAAGCAACTCATCTCTCTTCTCTAGGTAGATGGGTGCTTTACTAAGAATCTCAATGGGCATGGATCGAACATGGTCTTGTATGTCACCTGACACCCCACCAACAACCATGGATGTAGATGACGCGCCAAACCCAAGACCCTTACTTCCCGCCTTCTTTAAAAACTCTCTAAGCTTAGGTCTGGAGGTCAGTGTTTTAGTTGCCCCCACCTTACCCGCTAAGAAGTTAATCCCTTTATTGATAGATTTTCCACCAACTTGAATCGCACCTGCACCCCTGATGGCCCCACCGCCCATCATTGTTGGGATCAATGACCCAACCCCCTGCGCCATGACGCCCGTCACTTTGTCAAAGTCAAGGAAAGCATCGGAGTTTACAGACCAACTGCCGTCTGGGTTATCTGTGAAAAATTCTTTTCGGTTTGCAGTCTTCTGTTCTTCTGACAGGCTATCTTCTACGTCTCTGGAGTTTTGCTTGAGCCTGTTTATATACTCCCCGTCCACACCATCACTGAATAAGGTATCTGCGGTACGCAACATCCCCTCAAACCCAGCGTTTGCCCCCATCGTAATTTGCTTAGTGAAGTCGTTACTGATAGCATCGTTGAACTGGTTATAGACAGAGGACTTATCGTCAATCATGTCCCCCACCCATGTTCGATCTTCAGCCCTTGGTTCAAGAGATGTGGCTGTTGTAGGTTCAGCAAGCATGGCGTCAATGTCCGACAGCATGGTATCAAAATCAACTGTACCACCAGACGCCTCTACTGTAGAAGGTTCTGAGGTTTCCCCAAGCATGGCATCAATGTCTGATAACATGGCATCAAAATCAACTTCCTGTTGATTGCCGAATTTACTTTCCATATAAACTCCAATACATATTTAGTGTTGTTACCAGCTTGTTTTTGTACCAGATTCCCAGCGGTCTTTTATATTGCGAATCTGCGCTTGCTTCTGCCCAAGGGTTGCAGTGCCTGAGATAATACCGTCTATCCTTTGCTGTAAGGCAATCTTGCCGCTTACCCACTCCATAGGAATGTTGCCCCGCAGACCTTCTAGGGTTGGGTCTTTGTACTCCTTCAGAATATCCGTCACCCATTTATTCTTCATCTTACGTTCATAATTAGTCCTCACCTCCTCAAGCATCTTATTACTAAGCGTAGGTAGGGTAAGATTCTTCATACCGTTGGAGTAAGCCGCCTTGTAGACCTTAGACAGTTCTGCCGCATGGGCAGACTTATCCCACGCATTCTTTGCCACATCTTTATCTTTTATCTTGCCATATCCCCCCACAGCCGCCTGACCTATGGCCGCCTTAGCCTGAGCGTTTATCTGAGTGTCGAACTCCTTGAGGTTTTTGTACCCGTAGTTAGAGTCAAGTACTCCCGTTGCGGCATCTGCTGTAAACTTTGCCTTCTGCTTGAAGGTTTCCATAGCGTCTGTCATAGAGTTCTGACGCTTGGTTTGGTACAACTCTGCGGCACGGGTAGCCTTCGCATCCTCTTTGAGGATGTCTACCGCAGTATCTGTCCCTGCTTTTACCGCGCCTCGCCAACTCATCTCCGAACTCCTTGAGGTGGTTGACCTTGAGGTGGTTGACCTTGAGGTGGTTGACCTTGAGGTTTTGAGGCCATGGATTTCTCAGTCTCGTCTTTGACAGCACGTACTTTCTCAGGGTCTTCACCTTGAAGTGCATTAGCAATATGCTCTTCACTAACACCGTAATGTTCCATCAACTTTGCCACCGCCATTTGACTTGCTTTGATGACCGCTTTCTCAGGGATAGGTTTGCCAGATGCTTGAGCAATCATACCCTCAATAATAATGACTACTTGTTCTGTGAGTGGTAAGATCATCTCTTCTGGGATAGCATCCCCTGTCTTCTCATCAACCTTAATGACAGTCATGCTAATCATATCCGCCATACCCTCAACAGAGTCTGAGTTGTTACCCCCCAGTTTCAACAGACTTTGAGAGACCTCTGGGGTCTGGAGTAACTGCTTGGCTAACTCAACATACTGCTCTAACCCGCCACCCCCTTGTTGAGGAGGTTGAGGTGATCCCTGACGTTCTTGTTCTGCCGCGATAAGTCCTTGCTTGTCATACGGGAATTGCTTTCCATTTACTTCTGGCATCTTAGTCTCCTTGTTAAACTACTCTTGAAGGAGTCTTTTGTCCTTCCAGTTCCATTTGCTTCACGTACTCAGCCCATTGTTGTGGTGTCATACTCTGCCGCAACTTCTCCATCTCAGCCTCGGAGGAAGGTTTTGTTTGTCTCGCGGATGCTGTGGCCTTTGCGCCAAAGCGACTTCCTTTAGGAACTCCCCCAATCTTGTTCATGTCTTGATTTGCCTGTAAAGTTCCTTGTGCGGTCTCGTAAGCATCTTGTTGCTTATCTTCAAACGCGCCACCTAATGCCGACAGCCCAACTGCCGCTACTCTGTCGTGTTTTGCCGTCCAATCAGACACGGCCCCAGCGGCCCCTTTCGTGGTTTCCCATGCGGAAGATAAGAGACCTTCTGAACTTTGGTTTGGGGGCGGTGGCGCACCAGTGGCTAGGTTGACCAGTGGCGTTTTCTCTGCCCCAAGAAGAGGTTTTCTTTCACCTAGTGCAAAGGTCTTAGCTCCACCAGATGCAGGGTCATTGACCCGATCACCTATCTGCCCAGCGAAAGCAGACGATCCCCTCGGAACTGGAGGCATATCATCATAATTACCGTTTATGTCTCTGTAGTTGTCTGCGTTATACTCCATCAGCCCCCCACTAGGGTTGCCTATTGATGGGGAAGGTGCTGTGGCCCCAGACCCTCCCAACCACTCTTCTGCCATTGGGGGTTCATCCTCACCCAAACCAAAAGTCTCTGCCCTAGTGTCATTTCTGTTAGCCCCAAACATCTCACCAAACCAACCACCCTTACGGCCACCACCGTCCTGTATGTCTCCAGCCCAAGCACCGTTGATGCTGGAGACTACTGGAGACTTCCAATACCCCAGAGCCGCGCCACCAAAATAGGCTGTTGCCCCAACGATGGCAGTCTTCCACCAGTTCTTGCCGCTGACGGCAGACTTTACAAAGTTGCCGATCCCAGAAAAGATGTTCTTAACCCCTTTCCATAACTTGCCGAAAAATCCCATGATTACTGTCCTTTAAAAAATGTATGTGTGGTTGTGGGACTTAGCCCAAGTCGTGTTAATAAAACTGCCATGCGTGGAGGGACAATGAAGTCAGTCGTGACTACCTTAATCGCCCCACTTGATTTCACCCACGCAAGCATCTCTCTCAGCATCGAGATTCCCGCGCCTTTTGTCGTGGTGGTTAATAATAAAATTGATAAATGTTTTCGCTCAAACCAAAGACCTTGATGGGAGATAGCCACCAAAGCACCTGTCACCTTACCCTCTTCCTCAGAGACCCAACAGAAGTTTGACTTCGTGGAGATTGACTCCGTAACTAACTGCTTAATCTTCTTCTTGTCTGGTCTGACAGGAAACTTCTCAGCCTCGGTTAGTGCTAGGGTTACTATGGCTGATAAGTCTTTTAAGGTTGCTGGTCTAGATAGCTTCGTCAAAGTCAAACTGTCCGTTTCGTTGTTCAGCTTTTACTCCAGCAGTTGCGGCTTTTGTTGCGTCAATGTTATAACGACCAGCACTATTACCAGCATTAAATGTTGTGCCTGAAAAGTTACTCGTTGCCGTTGGAGTAGTCGCTGTTTTAGTAGGCTGGTATCTACTTATTTTATCAACTTTGAAAGCATCTGTGTTCGTGCCAAGCGTGGCGTATGGGTCAGCGTTGTACCGTGGAGAGGTAGTGTTGGCAATCATCTCAGGCGCATCCTCGTTAAAATTAAAACCAGAGACTGATGGGTTGTAATCTGGGGTGTTTACATCACTTGCAATGTGCGAACCACCAACCCAGAACTGATCATTGTGAACTCCAGTTCCTCGGTTATAGAAGAACCCATCGCCTGTGGACTCATTCTCACCTGTGTTGATCGCTGGGAGACCTTTGGTTATTGGGGCAATCTCTCCTAACTTATCGGAAGACACCAGTTCATCTACATCAGTTCTAGCCTCTGGATCGTAGTTACCAGCTGTGTCTAGGTGATCCCTATCATACCCCCTAATATCGTACCCAAGTATGTTAAAACCAGCACTACCGTAATAATTCCCAGTTTTCACATTAGTTAGTTCAGCCGATAACTCATCGTTTTGGGTTGCTAACTTCTTAGCAACCGATACGGCATCTAAATCCTCTTGAGATTTCCCGTCTGAGTTCAGACCACTTGGGTTAAAACCCTCTACGTTATAGACCGTACTTAAATCATTGCTTAAAAACTTCGGGTCACTGCCGACGTACTCACCCATATCGTTTATATCTTCGATAGGTAAATAAGTTCCGTCTTTTATAGCATCCTGTATAGGGTCGGTAGAGTAGGGGTCATCAGAGTAAATGTACAACTTACCCTCAAGGTACTTGATCTCAGAATCTAAATTAGAGATGTTATTGTTTGCGGTCTCTAGGTCAATGACACCTTGATCATATAGACCCTGCTGAGTATTAATACTAGCAGTTAACTCAGAAATCTGCTTGTCTAGTGGGTCAGTAGCAGTTGAAACTGCACTACTTATTATCCCTGATTGTGTGTCTGCTGACTCTTTATTTAAATCTTCTTGAGATTTGCCTTCTGAGTTCAGACCACTTGGGTTAAAACCATGTATGTTATAGGTCTTACTAGCGTCATAACCTTCAGCAGTAGCGTCAGGAATAGAACCGTCTGGATTCCTGAAGGTCTCACCCTCAAGGTACTTGATCTCAGAATCTAAATTAGAGATGTTATTGTTTGCGGTCTCTAGGTCAATGACACCTTGATCATATAGACCCTGCTGAGTATTAATACTAGCAGTTAACTCAGAAATCTGCTTGTCTAGTGGGTCAGTAGCAGTTGAAACTGCACTACTTATTATCCCTGATTGTGTGTCTGCTGACTCTTTATTTAAATCTTCTTGAGATTTGCCTTCTGAGTTCAGACCACTTGGGTTAAAGCCATGTATGTTATAGGTCTTACTAGCGTCATAACCTTCAGCAGTAGCGTCAGGAATAGAACCGTCTGGATTCCTGAAGGTCTTACCCTCAAGGTACTCTACTGAAGCAGTAAGAGACTTGATCTTTTCTAGGTCTTCATCGGAAGACAACCCAGCCTCGACCGTAGCCTGTAAACTGGCTAGTTCCTCATTCTTCTTTAATAAAGTATCAGCTAGAGACCCAGCCAATGGTGGGAGTCCCGCCTTATTTTCTCCCCTAATGTTGTATAACTGATCGTCAGATACTAAAGGCTCTAGTCCAGCAGAGTGCCTGAGTGCTGTAAGGGCATCGTTAATGGTAATCCTACCATCATAGTTAAAATCGCGTGTACGGAGAAGTTCTTTGTATACTTCCGCTCTCTCTTCAGGAGTTAGACTACTACTATATGAAGGGGATATTGAGTGCAGTATGGCTAGTGCATCCCTAGCATCTATAACCCCATCACTATTACTATCTATTGTAGTAGTCTGCACCCAAGCTAGCTGATCTTCTAGGGCTTTCCTTTCCTCCGCAGTAAGGGCGGGGTCTAACAAAGATTCCCTCAGTCTATCTTCTTCTTGTATGCGAAATTTACTGATTACAGGCTTAGAGGGGTCTGGTCTGTATGAAGTACCGTCCATCCACGATGGTAACGTAGCTAAGTCATCTTCTAGCCAATCTACCTCTCTAGATAGAGAGGTTATTTCTTCGTCTTTTTTTAGCCCAGCGAAAAATTGGTCTCGTTGTTGTACTAACTTGTCAGCTTGGTAGGTTTTCTCTTCTTCAACCGTCCGATTAAAGACATTCTTACCATCGAGTGCAAACCCAGCCTCAGTAGATGTTACTCTGGAGTCTTGGAGTTTCCTCATTAAGTCTGTAAACCCCATCTCGCCAAGACTGTTGTTGATCTCAGCTATCTTAGCTGTAAGTTCGTCTTTAGTATAAAGGTTAGCTGGCAGAGTCTCGGTAGTTTTGGTCGAGTTTAAATCTTCGTCAAATAGGGTTTTGGTATAGGTAATGTCCTCATGCTTATATAATTCCCCGCCCTTCAAATAACTCAACTCTTTCTCAAGCGTAGCTATCTCGGACTTCGACTGTTCGATAGTTGCACCACTATTCACATGGGATAGTTGAGTCTCTAAGAATTTTATAGTTGCCTCAGACGATACTAAGTCAGCCGCATCAGGTGACACAGCACTGGAGGAGTTCTCTAAAATTTTGCCCACTTCTACATCAATCTCTATAGAGTGCTGGGCTATATACTCCGCTGTTTTCTCATCCCCAGAGGTGTACGCAGACAGGTTAGTAGTGACGTTAGGAACGGAAGTTTTGAAGTTGCCATCCGAATCTGTCCTGTCTAATATTTCTTGTGAGTACGCTATTGTGGTAGGTGCGGCTGGGTACGCTATTGTGGTAGGTGCGGCTGGGTAACTTTGATAGGGAGAGGTTGAAATGGGCAGTGGCGGGGATATATGGCTATATTCAGATTTACTGCCGTACTCACGCCACCAATAATCGTAATTGAGTTTGTTATTATTGTGATTTGTTTGTTGTTGAGTGTTATGTGCGTCAACCGCGACTTTACCAGCGTTGTATGTCGCTGTGTTACTCGCGTTTGCACTATCAACCTCGGCTTTTCGGCTATTATATGTCGCTGTGTTACTCGCGTTTGTTTCATCAACAGATTTTACAACCCTATCATATTCGGCTTTCTCAGCCTCTACATCCTCTTCTCTCTTGGCTATAGCCTCGTCCAGTCGATCTTGTGCCTTACCCTGTACTATCTCATTAGCGTTATTCTTGGCTGTGGTTGCCGCGTTATTTTCTGCATCTACTGTGGAAGACGCTATACTTTTAGGGGTTACTATAACTGACTCCCCAAGACTCAACTGATCAATAATAACATTCCACCGATCTAGATCAGCGGTAGCTTCGCCACCTTCCAAATTAACCATTAGGATAGAGTCAGAGGATGGGTCTATTTTATTCATATCTGAGGGGTACACATACTGGTCTAACCCTTTGAAATATTGACCCATATCACGGGTCAATAGTGTCCCTGCTAATTCCCCCGCTGAGTTTACTAAATGGGCAATATTGTTTGCCACATCCACAACAACCTGAGTTACATCCGCACCCACCATCGTAGATAGCATAGGGAAGTCAGAACTTTCCCACTTACTATCTGGGGAGGTAAGTGTGTCTGGCTCATAAGAGTAAGAATATTTACCATCAGCCCCTTTATGAACTGCCATCAGCGTGTTGGGCGGCTGGGACTCACCTTCTATTGGCGGTACTAGGACAAATCTACCTTCCTCATTGGTTGTGTAGTCTGGTATAGCTGACTCTGACACCCCAATATCATTGGAGTTGAGGTCATTTGCCACACTTACCTCAGTTGTATAATCCCTGTACAGAGAGTCTGAGTGCCAATTGTCAATTCCCTCAAGTATGGATGCATCATAGTCAAGGTCTATATTAGTAACAGCAACCGAATGCTCCGCCACCAAGCTAGGGTAGTTATTTTCATACTCTAAAGCATCGTCAAACGCCTTTGTCAACTGGGTAAACTCAGCTTCGGACTCGGTAGTTTTTGTATCTATACTGGCAGGGTATCCATTATAGTCCCAAGTTTGCTGTTCAGCATTAATCGCGTCCCAATTCATGGTCATGCCGTGGGTGTACCCATTAACCCCAGCACCTATGTACCCTTCCCACTTTTCAAACAACCCATCCCTAGCACTATCTGTGAAGTAATAATTGTTGTTAGAATAAATTGAAGAGCTAAAATAGTCAGGTGTGGTTTCCTTACTGACCATTAATTCCATACCTGTTAAATCTTTCCAGTATTGACCAAAGACTTCCCCAGCAACCTTACCAACATTCAGTATAGTTTTATGGTAAGTGTCTGGGTCAGCGGCAGTACGATACGAAGAGACATAGTTAGATACAACATTGCCGTTAACACGGTTCTGACCCATACCCATATCATAAACATTACCTTTATATGTCGCTTGCGCTCCTTGATATAAGGATATGTTTTTCAAAATATCCTTATCGAACGCTATGGCAGTTCCAGTAGGGTCTGTAGCGGTTAAGCCCTTTTCGGCAAGGGCAGACTCAAAATCAACGAGTAGGTCATCAAATGTTTTATCCGCAACTGGGACAGGTGGTATAGAGGGTATAGCGGGTTGGTCGGGATAAACTGGTTCTGCGGGAACATACTCAGCAGATATAGGAGGCTCATCTGGTATAGGTGTAAAAGGGCGGGTGCTACCATCTTCCTGTAACAACCCAAAATTTGACTCAGAGAAATGCTTAGACTCTTCAATGCTTAGTACAGTGGTAGGAACAAACGTAAATGGATTCTTTGGAAGTCCTCCCTCATCCTCATCCTGCGCCCCTGTTATCCAATAATAAGTCATACTGGAGACAGTCTTACTGGCATCTAAAGCCAAGGACATGGATGGAACTCCAGACACAGCATCAATTATCTTAATAAGACCTTCTGAAAACTCACCCAAAGTCAGGTTGTCTAAGTGGTCGGCTATCTTGGCTCTAACATTGTCATCACCATTATAGATTATATCGGCTAAATGACCAGCGACCTTCTCGCCAGAGAGACCTATAGATGCTACATCCAAAGCCACTCCAACGCCAGCCTCGGCTGTAAGCAAAGTGTTTAACACACTACGCAGAAGATCGTTATCCTCTACAATATCCCCTAGAGATTCAAAATTAACATTTTGATTGGTGTTAACAGAATCGTAGATAATCCCAGCAGTAGAGGCTAGTATGTCCACCCCTGCAAACTTCTGAGAAATGTCATACCACCTATCAGATAGGAGGTTGTTGTCTTGGTTGCTGTACTTACCATCTACATATACTGTTCCATCTGTATCAACACCAGTAAACAGTGAGTCATCCCAATTTAATTTAAAGACTCCATTCAAAAAAGTTACATTTCCCTGACTACCAAGAAATGCCTGACCTGTATCCTTGTCTACGTTTTCCCAAAATCTGGCATTGGAGTCCATAAAAGACTCCAGTTCAGACGTCTCAATACCATACAAATCAGCTATTCGAGCATCCTCAATCCAATACTCATTCGCAATCTCTAGTATCTCTTTAGCAGTCTTACCCTCATCTTGCCAAGTATTTATCTTATCTAGCAGAAGATAGTCAGTGACATCATCCCCATGAGGGTCGAAATTCCATAGGGTATTAGTCTCCGCTAGGTGTTCTGGGGTGTACTCTTCTGGGAAGGTATACCCCATCCCTTCAATGCCTGTCGTGAATTTCGCTGGCGGTGTGTACCCCTCACCCATAAATACAGGGTCACTACCTATGTATTCACCCTCTGCGGATATATCTTCTGGAGGAATGTATGTCCCAGAGTCTATAGCATCTTGTATAGGGTCTGTGGTATAAGGGTCATAAACGTACTCTGGACTATCGTATGAACTTTCCCACGGTGTTACATAATCGTAAATGTCACTTGCACCCTCATAAATAGAATCAGTGAGGGTGGTGAAATTCCAATCAGAAGTGTCAGAGTTAGTATCGGCATCACTTGAATATCCGAATGATAAATCCAAATCCCAATCCCAGATTGACATACGCTATCCCTTATAACTTATACAGGTTGTAGATCAGAAACTTGCTGTTGTACTCCCAGAGCCGCAGAGTCAAATGCCATGAGAACCTCAATGGAGTCTTCTGCTTTTCCCCAAACTTGGTCAATCAATTCCGTTTTCGCAGTTTCGCCTAAAGAGGCATCCTGTTGTATTGCGACCAAAGATGTCAGAAACGAGGAATAGATAGTGGAGGCAGATCGTGAAGTCTGTGCTAATGAGTTGAAGTTTGACTCAAGGGACAGTAAGTTCCCACGCATATTTTCATCTAACCCTTTCATCGCAGTGTCATGAAGTTGCGCGTCATCCTGAGTAGTTAGTAACGCATCGTTCTTGGCTGTGATTGTACCGCCACCGCCAATATTCCCAGCGGCTTGTGTGACCGCACCTGTCGAATCAACTACCTGAGATGCGTAGTCACCAGTACCTACAGTTTGCTCATAAATCTGATCCCGTGCAGTATTGGCTATATCTGCTTGGGTTTGTAAAATACCCCCGCCACCAAGGTGGTCGGCTGGTGCTGTGGCCCCATCAGCTAAGTTAGCATAGTTGCCCGTTCCCATTTGCTGTGAGTAGGCTTGGTCTGCTGAGGCAGTCTTGTAATCTTGGGCCTGTGTCGCAGTACCAAACGTGTTCATGGCATTTTGGTTAGCAAGACCCTGTGCCTGATATGCCTTCGCGTCTGCTTGTGCAATGGGTAACGCGGCAGATAAAGCCGCCTCTTGACCAGATTGGACTGCCATACTTGAATTCAATAACCCCCGCTTATTTGCCGCTTGGGATGCTCTGGTAGTTGCTCTCTGCATTAAAGGGCTGTCGTTCTTCAGCAGGTTGTCCATCTGACCTTGAACTGTAGCCGCCTGTGTGCCAGACGTTTGCAACGTCCCAAGTGCTGGGAGCGGTTTAATCTCTGTTGGTTGGGTATAATTCATCAGGCCGCCAGTGTTGTTGCCGACCCCGTAATCTAACTGTGTACTAGTTGCCACCTTGGGTCTCCTTGTCTGAGGAACATTCAATCAAAACTGTGTTAGGGGCTGTGGCCTCATTAAAAGTCTTTCTAATTCCTTTTCTCCCAAGAGTGCCACTTGGGATTTTGCAATAAGAACTAACTGCGAAATTCGCGGCCTTCCCTGCAATAGATTGTGTGACAGAACACCCCGTTAAAAAAACCAAGCACAGTAGTAAACTAACGCTTTTCATAGTTGCGTCCTCCAAAGACTCTTAAAATATAATAGATAAGGAGAGCCTTACTCGGTCTCATCCCCTGTTCTTGCATTGCTGTTAAAAGCACAAAATCTGCTTGCTTACGGGTAAACCCTAAATACGCAGACTCTTTTGAATATAAGAAATCGTGGGCAACTGAAGGTAGTCTGATGAAGTGACTGTTGTCATCAACGTAGACCTTGGCTATGTTAGGAACTGAGGCGAAATTAGTCTTGAACCCCTTTGGGATCGTCACCTCATCCCCATCATTTGTCAAATACGTTATGGGGGATGTGAGGATGTACGCATCTTCCCCCGCCACAGCCTCAATATTCAATGTACCTTTAAACATAAAACACCTCCATGATTTCTTGTAAGATAAACACCGCTAAAGAACTCCCAAGAGCCGCTAAGAAGATCATCCAGAACATAGTCACGACAATCTCCCAGTAATCCTTCATTTCACTAGAGTAATAGCATCCAACCACCCCAACTGCGAGGCTAGTGCGTACCCGCAAGCCCCGTAGGCACACCCCTTTATGTGGGTCAGTTGGGTATGTATATCATCAAGAGTCTTTTCCAACTCATCGATTCGATGTTTATGAATCTTAATTGTGGTTTCCATTTGACTGCAAGACCTCTCATCCATTACTTCATCCCAATAATTAATTTAAGCCCACCAACCAGTGATCCTGCGAGGATAAAGAAGGCTACAATCCAAGCAACACAAGTCATAATGAAATCTGTTCGTTCTTCTTTCTGACGCTCTTCATCACGCTGTGCTTTAAGTCGTGCTTTCTGTTGTTGTCCTTCGAACCGGAGGAAGTCGTCCCACATGAGATGGCGAGTCCGTATCATCAGTTCTTTGAGTTGTTCTCGTTTGTTCCTCATGGCTTCTTGCGCCATGAATATTTCTAGGTCAGACTCTTGCTCCGACCCCTTTTTAGCTAACTTTGCTTTGTGGTCAATTTCCCGACCAGCGTCTGAGAACTTAGCTAGGTGATCGCCTAACTCAAAAATCTCCTTACCGTTAGATACCGCGGTTCTTATGACCTCAAACGCGGCATTGGCAATAGCAAGTTCAGCCAGCATTTTATTCTGCTTTCAGCCTAGCGATCTCTTCTTCAAGACGGGCTATCTGGTCTAGTTTTGGGTCAGACCAACTCGCTATAGCTACCCAAGACACACCGTCAAAAGTGTATCTGCCTCCTTGCCAATCTTCTGGGGGGGTGACATTCTCATGGATGGTTGCGTTGCTGGCGTTCATATCGCCAATTACAAAGCGAGGGCATTTGATATTGCTCTCGGTGGAGATAACTTCATCCGAATCACTAAATAGATAGACAGATTCGTTGTTGTCGTTAAACGTAATTGTTTTCATAGTTAACCTTTTAATAAAATTGAAGTTGATGAAGTAGCTAGACCTAAAGATGAAACACTAAGTGGGTTGTTGTGTGAAACGCTCCCAGTAGCAGTTGGGTAAACCAGTGACCCCGTAGTTAGCCCAGATTGATTCTTGTCTTCAGAGCCAGAAGTCAGTATCTCCACCCTACCAGAAACTGGAGGTTTGAGTGCTGTACCAACTATAGGTGTGGATGCGGTCAGATTAGTTGTCTGCTCACCCCAAAGAAAGGATTTCCATTTGTAATCCCCACTACTAGGATTATACTGTTGAAAAACCAATCTGCTCGTACTGGAATTTACATAGCGTTTGCTACTCCAGTAATTTAACTCGGAAGAACTTACATAGGTATCTTTCATTTTCCACCCAGCGTGAGAGTGCCAATCGCCAACCCCTACGCTATAGGTGTCCACGTTATTATCAGTGTAAGTTGTAATGTTATTTGATGAGTCTATAGTCACCCGTCTAGCGTGGTAGCACGTACCACTGGAGGTATAGAAAGACACAAGGAGTTCTTTGTCAGTTGTAGGGTTAGGGTTAATCATGTGTTCAGTATTTTGAGCGTTATTGCCGTACACACTAGTATTTGAACCATCCATATAATTAACCACCTTCCTAGAAAGTGAAGTCCAAGACGTACCGCTGACCTCTCCTACAACAACTGTTACCTGACCATAGAGAGTTCCAGAACTTGTGGTTGCTGTGTACGTCATAACGAACTTAGTGTCCGTGATGAAAGAGATTTGAGGATGTTTAGCATAATGCTCAAAGAAGGTTTGGCTATATGGGGATAGAGGTGGGATAGTATTCCCCTCAGATATAGGCAAGAGAGTCCCGAAAGTAACCACTCCAGTTGTGTGGTTTACTGTGCAAACTGCTGTGGGTTGGAATACTGATGGGACATGACCCCCTTGCGTCATTTCTTTCCACGATGCTATGTATCTAGTAGGGTCGTTAGGAAGGAACTTTAGAGTGTGGGTATACCACCAACTATCGACACTTGGTTCAGGAGAGTTTGTAACACTTAACTTAGTTAAAGCTAGTGTTTGGTGATTACTCACCTCACATACTAAATGGGCGTCTTGATAACTACCAGAGTATCTAATACTCTGGGATACAAATAAGCCAGTAGTGGGAGCAAACTCAAGGTTTGAAGCCCCGCGATGCCAACTCCCCCCATCTAGGTAGGTCTTTGCACCTGTAACATCCACCGTATAGGTACTCGTATCTATCCGAAGAGCCATACCATACATTTTATAGCTAACCCCAGACCCACCCCACAAAACTAAAACGGTCTTCTGGATGGAGGTGTTGGTAGGGTCATCTTCATAAATAGCTGGACTTGGGAATACCTGATTAGTAGTTGGAGTGGAGTCCAACACCACAGAACCTTGAGATACGAGGTTATCCCCAGCTATTTCCCAAAGATACAACATTAAATTGTTGGTACTATCAAGACTAACAGTCACAGCAAATGTACCATCAACAGACGATGCTCCGTGAGCATACGTATCACTATAGACTGAAGCCGCATTATCTACATACTCGTCCTGAGTAATGTTTGTAGTTGTGTTCGTAGTTAGCCCGACTGCCGACACTGTACCGCTAGAGTTAATAAATAACGGTGAGCCTCCCAAGACAGGGAGCGAAGACGAGTCAACATCTTTAACCATATTGGTGGTTGGTAGGGGTGCGTTAACCCTGACTGCCAAATCTGTAGCAGTCATAGCAACACCCGTGTACATTTCTTTGTCTGGGTCTGGTGACGTTGACAATACTCCAGATAAAGTGGTGTAGTAATCTGATCCCGCAACCAATCCAGTTAATCCACTAGCCACGCCAGAGGTAGTAACTACGTCTACCTCTTCCCCATTCAGCTTGGTATCTGCCGCTACACCAACGACCCCAGCATCCGATAGAGGTTGATGGTCAACGTCCATTCCGTGAAGTCTGAAGTGTGTGCTATTGTTTGCCCGAACCCACACTTGAGCGATCCTGTGGTTTGGGGATTTTAAAAAAACGTGGGGGGCGTTGGCATTGTTTGATCTAGCACCGGGGTATCCTGTAGATATAACATAGGGAGTTTCACCAGTGTATACACCCGCACTCAGAGAGAGAAATATATACCCAGAAGATTGGTGAGCGGAAGTTGTGTACTCTATCAAAAGACGATCATCATCAAACGGTAAAGTTGCTATAGAGTAGGTAGAGGAAATAGCCGTCCCTTGTGTCACGTACAGGTCAGTTATATTAGAAATTGTTAGTGTTGAAACCCCTGTCAGAGTTAGTGTAGCTATGTTAATACCACCCCAGTAAGTGCTACCGTTAGAATGTAGATACGGTGACCCATACCCCATGTGAAATTTATTAGGGTCGCTCCGCCACTTGGATATGGACGGGGCGATTGATTGGTACGCACTACCTGAGTAAGGTGCTGGGTCTTGGACTAAGGTAGGAGTTCCCATAGTTATAACCGAAGACTGTGGGTCAGGTGAGCCTGACGCGCCTAAGTAACCGCAAACAACTCGCGATACATAACTGCTGTCCGTATACCCTACTATAAACTTGCTGGCATCCCCCTCAACAGAGGTCATACTATTCCAGTTGTCTCCATAGTAGGGGGAGTATAAAGTATGACTTCCTGTGGAGTAGGTAGATATAGTGGGTTGTGTACTGGTGCTTATTTCGTTGTAGTTTGACAGGGAAAAACCAGCTTTAACAAATCTTGCTTGACCACTGACCGAATAAGCAATTACTACTTGAACTAGCGGCTGTCCGTTTGACTGTTCGTGTTCTGCCATGGGGATTAGTCTAGCGAATCGTGTCTCATTACCTAACGAAGTAGAATCTACGACAACGGGTGTCTGCCCAAACGAAATAGCGTCAGCAGTCCCTGACCCTGACACCTCCTGTACTTTCCCCCAATTCAACGTCAGCTTGTTGCTATTACCAGAGTCACCATATACGAAAAAGAAATAGGAAATATCACTGGGAAACTTGCTGGTATTTACGAACTTCATATCCCCAATAAGCATAGCATTAGTTGAGTAAGTAACACCCGCCTGCGCTGTGCCAGTGGTTGCACCCTCCCGCGCGACAAACCTAGTACCAATCCCATAACTACTAGCCGCGTGGGCTATTAATACGGTATTAGGTAGGTTGGTTACTGCGTCTATTTGAGGGCATAACGTGACGTAGTGGGATTGCATATAATTGGGGTCTATATTCTGATCCAAAACGCTCATCATATCCCTAGCGTATACCGTTGGTATTGCTGAAGAAACTGTACCCGCTGGGTGGATGCCTTGCGGAGATGCACCATTAACAACTACTGGATCACCCGCAGTTATGCCACCAGCGGCAATACCAGAAAGTATACCCCCTCCACCAGATGCGTCTGCCCAACTACCGTTACCAGAAGAAACATTCGTCAGGACTTGTCCGACAGTACCACCTGAAGGTAGATGATTATTAGCGGGGTGGGTGTAGTTGTTTGCACTTGTTGCTACACCATCTAACTTACTCTTATCCGTATTGGACATTAGCCCACTAGAACTTGTAGTGGCATTTGAGTAAGTGGTGTTATTATCAGGTACGGTTACTGATTCTGAACTACCATCCCCTTTATATAACTGTACAGTATGCCCAGAAATTCTTAATGCGTCTGTTGCGTGTAATGCACCTTTCTCAGTGTCGTGAACAACCGATGACGGCAGTGAATAATTATTTGCGTTTGTTGCTACACCATCTAATTTACTCTTATCCGTATTGGACATTAACCCACTAGAACTTGTAGTGGCGTTTGAGTAAGTGGTGTTATTATCAGGTACAGTTACGGATTCATAAGAACCATCTCCTTTGTGTAATTGTACACTGTGACCTGAAATTCTTAATGCGTCTGTTGCGTGTAATGCTCCTTTTTCAGTGTCATGGACAACCGATGACGGAAGTGAATAATTATTTGCGTTTGTTGCTATGCCTGCTAACTTAGTTTGCTCTGTATCGCTAAATTCATTAGTATCTGCGTTTGATTCATAAGCAGTTTTTATTTCACTTGCTGTCTGGTCTGCCGTTGCGCTTGTCTCTATACCGTCTAACTTCGTCCCATCTACGGAAACATCACGACCATCAAACGTGGAAGAAGTTGTTATCGCTCCCGTCATTGCACCACCTGTCAGTGCTAACATGGAAGCAGTAGATACTGCGGCAGTCTGCCAAGATGTACCGTTGTACACCCTCATCTCATCAGATGTGGTGTTGAAATACAGATCGCCTGTGGTTAATGCGTCACCGTCATTATCAACAGTTGGATTAGAGGCTTTAGCACCTAGATAAGTATCCTCAAAAGTATCTGACGCTAATTCTGCCGCAGTCTGAGCCGCCTCTGCCGCTAATTTAGCTGTGTTGGCATTGGTTGCTGAAGTTGCCGCATTTGTTTCTGCGGTTTCTGCGTTTGTCTCTGCAAGTTCTGCCGCTGTTTGAGCAGTTAATGACGCAGTTGCGCTAGTTGCTGAGTTAGTTGCTGAAGTCGATGCCGCAGTTGCGCTAGTTGCCGCATTTGTCTCTGCGGTTTCTGCCGCTGTTTGAGCGGTTTCTGCCGCTGTCTTTGCAGTTGAGGCGTTTGTCTCTGAAGTTGAGGCGTTTGTTGCGCTAGTTGAGGCGTTTGTTGCGCTAGTTGAGGCGTTTGTTGCTTGGGTAGTAGCTGTGGTTGCTGAAGTTGCCGCGTTTGTTGCTTGGGTAGTAGCTGTGGTTGCTGAAGTTGCCGCGTTTGTCTCTGAAGTTGCCGCGTTTGTCTCTGAAGTTGCCGCATTTGTTGCTTGGGTAGTTGCTGTTGACGCAGAAGTTGCCGCATTTGTTGCTTGGGTAGTTGCTGTTGACGCAGAAGTTGCCGCATTTGTTGCTGAAGTCGATGCCGCAGTTGCGCTAGTTGCCGCATTTGTTGCTGAAGTCGATGCCGCAGTTGCGCTAGTTGCCGCGTTTGTTGCTTGGGTAGTGGCTGTGGTTGCTTGGGTAGTGGCTGTTGACGCAGAAGTTGAGGCGTTTGTCTCTGCAAGTTCTGCCGCTGTTTGAGCAGTTTCTGCGTTTGTCTCTGCAAGTTCTGCCGCTGTTTGAGCAGTTTCTGCGTTTGTCTCTGCAAGTTCTGCCGCTGTTTGAGCAGTTTCTGCCGCAGTTTTTGCAGTCTCAACATCAGCTACATTGATTGCCAATGACCACTTACTTGCCGCTAAGTCTGTGGCAAAAGTACCAGAGGTGTGAACCACCATACAGAAATATAAATTCTTGGTGGAGGCATCCCGAACAGTGTCGTGGAGAGCATACTCAGTGGTAGTTGTCCAATCGCCCTGCCAGTTATACGGTGAGTAAAGAACCAAGTCACCAGATGTATCGAACCCAATAGTTTTACTTGCTCTATTAGCCGATGACTCAGTGATAAGCTGATCTGCTGTCGTTCCAACAGGGAGTTTTATTGACCGTATGGTCACTAACTCCGCGCTATCAAACCCAGACTCAACAGAATCTACACGGTCATTTATATCACTTGCCCTAGCCGTAGTACCCGATACGAGGTCTGTTGGTTTGGTATAAAAATTACTCATCGAATTAAACCCCTTATGGAATAATTAACTGAAATTCCTTGAACGGTGAAGGAAGGATCACTAGAACTTGTATGGTAAATAAGAGCAGACATATTTCTCCCAGAGCCATTAAGCACAGCCTCCATCTGCGAGACAATCGTGGCAGACCAGTTGAAGTCTGCCCAATCTACGGTATCCCAATACCCCCCAGAACCAGCAACCGTCAGAGGATCTGAAATCGAGGAGGTCTCAACACCATACCCATAATCAGCTACCATTTGCATAGTCGCTTGACTACCAACTTCCATTTCAAGAAGTAGTTTTCTAAATCGCTTCTGTCTGTGCGGTGTTTTAAATGAGTTAAACACCAAACGGAGAAATGAGTCTATGGTCGCACCATTGAAAGACGTACCCGTGTCCAGAGCCATGACAGAACCATCAGTACAACCCATGTATCCTGATGACACCGCAGTCGGAACATGAGGAATTAACCACGAAGTCCAACCCAACAACTTATTGTTTACGATTGTCGCAACGGCAACTGTCTTATCATTGAAAAATAATCGGTATTGGTTTTTCTTATAATTAACGGATGACCCGACAACTTTATCGAGTCGGACACTTAATAGTTTAGTGACTCGAGTGGAAAGAGAGGCGGTATTAAAATCACCAAATGATTGCGTTGTACTCATGTGGGTAACATTTCTACCGTTGAACCACACTAACCCAGCGTCAATAATCTCTGTTGTGTTTGCAACAACTCCCAACTCTGTTGAGAAGGATTTTAAGTCCCAATCCGCAGAAGATGTGCCGTACAGGATGTTAATTCTGTCAGAACCAGTTATGACTAAGGCATTTCCTCGCATAGAGTCAATGTTGGTAATCTCAGTACCAATACCTATCTCCCCAGCCCCAGTATTTAGAGTCCAAGACGCGGGTGCGCCAACACCAGAATGTTGAATTGATCCACCCTCAAAAGATAGAAATAAATGATTTTTATGAACACCTATATGAGTGGGGGTGTCCGTAGTCATCCCCGTGGAAATGTTGGCGAATACTGTACCATTCCACTCAAAGCAGTTATTCTTCCCATCAACCCCATACATCTTCTCCGTAGAAGAAGACCCCGCAAAGTTGTGGTTTACAAATTCAAATTTACCAGAAGGAACAGGGAAAAGACCAGTGGGTACAACAACCCACCCAGTTGAGGTTGACCTGTGCATAACACAAGCAGTTCCTAGTGTATTGTTTCTGAAAGCGTAAACATCCCCACCATACTCCCAAACACCCAGAATATCCCCTGACCCAGAGACAACGGAGGGTGTCGCTGACCCATCGAAAAGTTCGTACCCATCCATGCGCCTGTAACCACCAGACATTGCCGCTTCATAATTCTGAGCAACGATAGCCCTGCCAGCAGGGATGGACATCGCGGGAGATTCTAAATCCAAACCTCCCTTTAACGCCCAAGTCTCAGTACGAACGGTCATGCTAGAGGAACATTAGCAACTGAAGGATTTGGCATAGACTCAGCGGCTAAATCTGCCATCCGCGTAGCCAACTGCCTACTTGCGTCTTGGTATAATTCTGGAGCATCTTGCTCTGCGGCAAGGTACAACATGGCTTGATATAAAATTACTTCCGTGTGTGCAATTGGTAAAATTGGAATGTCAGTACCTAAAGTCAACACCTGTGGGGTTCGGGTATACTCGAAACTCACTTTCCCAATTACGTCAGGAACACTATTAAATTTAATGCTGTTGTCAGGTCGAATTGTGAATTGTGTGGGTGTCCCAGAACTGGACAATGTATTGTCAAAATTCTCCCAGAGGACATACTTCAAATAAAACTTATTATCCCCTGTCGGGGTGGAGTGAATTAAGGAGTAGGGACTCCACCTTCTCAGCACAGGGTCTAGTGCTAAGTCATCAACAGGGTGATAGGATTGTTTATCGACAATAGTTGCGAAACTAGACTCACTCCAGAGGAAGTTCCAATCTCGCTTATTTTGTATCTCAACCCATGCGTTTGATACCCATGCCACTACCTTTTTCTTAATGCCTTTTTGACCAGTTACGGAGAGTATTCCCTCTTCCGCAAGCCCAGCCTCCTTGATGAGTGTGTCACATAGGGTGAGATAATTCATTTAAGCTACCTTTGTATATGGAAAGCGTTTGATGTCACGTTCAATCTCAGAACCATCTGCCCCCCGCTCAAACTTCGTTATGATGCAATTGTCTAGCGTGGCTAGAACTTCGCTGGGAAGGTTCACTTCCTTCTCCCGCTGAATCTGGTATGCGACACCGTTAATCTGGGCAAATACGTCCCCTGTGTCTTCTTGTGTGTTATGAAAAATAACTTTTGAACGTCTAGACCTTTCGGCTCTTTCTTTAACTAGAGGTTTTTTAGTTTCCATGAGAATCCTTTCTTAAAATGAATAAACAAATAAAAGAGCCGCCACTATGGACGGCTCTAATACCTACTTGATACTGACTACTAGTCAGTTACACCGCACTCTAAACGCACCATGTAGGCATCGTTTAAAATAACAGTGGCAGAGTAGCTTTTCCAACCAATGTGACCACGTTGACCTAGAGGGTCAGACTCACTTGGTGATGGATTAACTACAGATGGGGTGATTGAACTTCTTCCTTTTAGCGGAATCAGGCCGTATGCATCACGCGCTAAGAACAACACAGGATAAACATCAGCAGATGTACCCGTAGTTGAAATCATAGTACCTTTAGCACCACCTGCGTCTGTCCATGGAGTAAACACGGTAGAGGTTAGGTAGCGAACATCTTCGACCTTGCCGATCTCAGAGTCATACGGGGTTAACTGTCCATACTTCTCAGTAGGTGTAAACCCTGTCATAGTTCGGATATCTGATTCCATGTCAGGATGAACTAGTGCGATAAAAGAAGGTGCGACAGCCTGAGTTCCATAGCTTGGCGTAGAACGTACAATCTTAGAGATTGGTCGAGCGTTCTGACGTTTCAAGTCACGGGTGACTTTGCGTTGTTGCTCAAGCGTTATAGCAGTGTTCACAGAACTTCTAGCTGACCCGTTGTTGTAACGGACAGAAGAACCCGCTTTCAAAACATTGAAACGTAAAGTTTCAATTGTTTGTGCGGCCTGTTCACCCAAAATCTCAACTGACTCCTGTAGAACAGGGTCTTCATGGGTGTCCTGTACAACGTCTGTGATCGTAACCAGATCACCATACTGTGCCAATGTCGCAGTGACATCAGTTGCAGATAGTTGCTTAGAACTAGGTGTAACACCCTCTGTCAATGCTGTTGTTGCCAAAGCTAAGTTATCGTATCTACGAAACTTAATAGTCTTTGACGATTTAGTCGGGATAGGTTTCGCCTGTCCAAACTTCTCAATTACCAAATGAGGCAATGCCCGCTTCAGTAACTCTCTTTCTGCGAATGCCGCAGTACGTGGGGTGATATCCCCATATTCAGTATTAGCCATTTTTAAATGTCCTTATTCAAAAAATTAATTAACGTCCATACGCTGTTTTTAAGTCAGGGTCATTTCGTTCAAGGTAATCGAAAAGAGCGTCTGGATCACTAGGCATACCACCAGAAACACTCGCGTTGTGTTTCGATGAAGGCGCAGTTCCCCCTGATAATTGCTTTCCTCGTTTTTCCTTGAGTTTCTCGACCTCTGATTTCCCAGACCCGACAGATGTAGATACACCCTTAGTACTGTTAAAGTACTTGAGAAGTTGTATTGCATCTTGTGCATCATCTGAGTTAACTAATTGTCGGATAGGTGCGGCAAGACCAGAAACCCAAGAAGAGAATTCCTCTGAGTTGACCTGCTCTCTCCAATCTGGATAAGTTGACTCTAACACCTGTTCTTGTTGAGCCTTGGCTCTGGCTTTTTCAGCCGCAAAAAGGGGTTGCACCATCTTATTTACAGTTTGTTCTACATTTCCATTTCCGACTGCCGCTGGCCTATGACTCACTAGAGCCTCAACTGCGGCTTTTGCCTTCTCTTCATCTCCAGAGTAAAGATCATCCACGATCTTTCCAGAGTCTAGTCGAGAGGGTTTGGCAACAGGTCTAGGAGCAACCTGACGCGCCTTCAGCGTGTTATTAACTTTCTGAAGTTCATTTATTTGACGTTGTAGAGCAGACACTCTGCCTTCGTCCGATTTGTACTTATGATTAAGACTATCGAATTCCTTCTTTAACGCATCAAAATCACTTAATGGGTCTGGAGTTTCTTCAACAACCTCAACACTTTCTTTCTCGGCACTATCAGCAACAATCTCTGTAGCCACCTCTTCAACAATACCCCCCGAAGTCTCTGCTTCAGCGGTCACCTCTGTGACAGCCTCAACTTTATCCTCAGAATCCTCATTAAAAATGGCGTCTAATTCTGCCTCGTCAACCTGACCTTCCTTTAGTTCCATAACACTTCCTTGTGTAGCGGCTAATTAAAGCGGCTATTTATCCATAATCAACACTTCCAACACTACGGATTCCAGACTGAGAGTCCATCGGTAGTTTTGAAAGTTCCCTAAATGCTTTAATATATCCACGGGTAAACTGAGTCTCTTCGTGGCTCATAGATGCCGACTCTAAAGCAGAAGTAGCGGTATCTAATTCCTTGATGCAGAAATCCTTGACTGCAAACCATGTGGGTGACCGTGGATCAATCTCCATTAGATGCCACTACCCATTTTCTCTTTCATTGCCATCTCTAATCTGCGGTTATTTTCCCGCATCATGTCAACCCCAATCTTCTTGTCTGCAACTTCACCACGATAATTCTCTCCAAGTGCTTTTGCCTCAGAGGCTCTTTGTGACGCCATGTCAGCTTGCTGTAACTTAGCCATTGCAACCTGACCGTCTTGTTGTAACTGGGCTTGCTTCAACTGACCATCTTGCTGAATCTGTTGCTGTTTCAACTCAAGGTGTGCTTGCCCTAGTGGGTCAACAGGAGGTTGCTGTTGTTGTTGCATCATCTGCTGTTGCATCTGCATTTCTTGCTCAATCTCAGCGTCCGTCTTGACCACTTCGTTTGGATCGATCTGCATGGATGTAACTACCCGTCTATAAAGTGCAGGTACGTCAGTCAGAGGTTGGAGCAGAGGACTTCCAGCTATGTTGATCAACGCCATAGCATTCTGTGCTTGCATCTCTTTGACAATTAGATGAGAAGAGCCACGGGCATGAATCTTCATGTCCCCCTTGGCCTCTTCGTTCTCAGAGAACTGCATATTCCAATCATATAAGCGTTGGATGAACGGTAAGGTTATACCATCATCCCAAGCTTTGATTGCTCTCCGCAAAACAGTGTTTGCGGAATTCATAAGAATGGACATCCCTGTCGCAGTGTTGACAGGCTGTGCGCCCGCCTCTCCCTGTGCTACTGAAGGTAACCCAGCCTCTTCATCGGCTAGTTCACGCGCAACATTAAACAAGGCAAGCAACTCCTGTAGATGCCCGTTAATCTCAAACGTGCCAAAGGCTTGTTGAACATTCGCTGTCAACCCCTTTGCCCTCCAAATCTTTCTTGGGCGTATTGCCCAATCCCCATCAACTGGCTCAACCGAACCCTCGTTGATGACAATCTGTGGTGCAGTGGACAGTCCCGCGTTGTCCATTGCCATTCGCCAACTGGCATTCATTGCCCTCTGACTGTTATTCATTAATCGTGGAACACCTATACCAAAGATGGACGTTCCTGATTGCTCCCATGTAAACACGGAATAAGGCATATCCTCTGTGTCTAGGATGTTCACGGTTGCTCTAATGACCTTACCGTCAACAAACCACACTACGCCACTGACAACGTCTAACTCATCTTCCGTGTCAACATCACAACCACAAGCCTCAAGGTCTTTCTTGTCAAGTTCACCGTGGTATTCCCAAACCTCGTAACGAGTTGGTTTAGATAGTGATATGCCCGCCATGCTCCGCATCTCTTCAAGATGTGTAGCGGTTGGCGTCTCTTCACCCTCCCCCATCAAGATGTCGTTGATCTGACCCGCTAAGTAACCCTCTTGCTTGGCAAGGCCACGTAAGTCTTTGCGCGACATGACATGACGTTGAAGGACAAATTCAGCCTCATCAATCTTCCTAGCCGACATATCGGGAAAGAAATCCCATGGATCGACACGCTCACACGTTGGTCGCTTATCCATGGTCATTTCCAAAACCCTAGCGGTGTTACCGTTCTCGTCTTGGATGGAGTTCCATCTCTTGGAGACCCTGTCATAGACAGTCACTCCCTTCAAGATGCCTGTTCCCGTCAGCACGGCATCGTGGATAATCTCTCTACAGACAGATGACCAATTAGCCTCGATAAGCTGATCGTCCATCTCGTCTTTCATCTTCTTTGCTCTGACGGTGGCCTCTTCAACAAGACCTGCGGCAACGTCACGTTCTTGAACCTCATTGCCCTCTGGCGTCATGCCCACTGGGGTTTCAGATTCTTGAAAGTCTTGTAACTCAGGTACTGGGGTTGGTCTTATGTCCCAGTTCCTATCGTCCGTGGGAAATAAGATGTCGCTTATTCTCGCCTCAGCCGCGTTGACTTTAGGACGGGTAATGTTGGCGAACAACATTGAACCCCCAGATGCTTTGAGTCTGGACTTCTCAACATCGGAATACTCCCCGTTGAACTGCTTGAGATCGTCCATCCAGTTACCTTCGATCTCAGCGCGTTGGGCAACTGACTCATCGGCCTTCAACTGCAAGCTGACACCTAGCGCGGATAACCTCTCTGACATCTCTCGGTCACCGTCTAATAGAGCGTCAATATCCTCCACCGCAGGGTCTTCTAGGTCTTCCATGTCTGGTAGATTATCGAACTCATCGTCTATAATCTGGTTCAACTCTTCTTCCATTACTATTCCCTGTCACCAGATGTCTGGTCTATTATAAAATTCTCTTCTTTAGTCTCAGCCTCGTCTTGCCACTTGAATACTAAGTTCCCTTTAGATTCAATCGCCACAAGAGGTGCGCGGGGTTTTGCTTGGATGTAACCTAAAATGTCGCTATACGCCTTGATCGCGGATGAGTACTGCCCTTGTTTCTCGGCCTTTCTGCCCACACGGACTAAAGACCTGAGAGGACAACACCCCATAGTAGTTAAGGCATCGGCTATGTATCTCTCACCGAACTGTTTCTCTTTATTCTTAGTACCCTTCTTGCGACCAGACCCAGCGGTCTTCTTACGCTTGGGCTTGCGGGGCGTCATTGCCCGCGTCATTTCTACGGGTAACTCGTCTGTCTCTATGTCGAGGTCAACGATTGCTTCAAGGTCAACGTCAGTCATATGTTCTCTCTGGGTATAAAAAACCCCCTATCTGAAGGAGCAGGTAGGGGGTAACAACAAGTGGGTAAACGGAGAGTTAAAAACCACCAGTATGAGTAATATTATAACAATAAAAATGATTAATTGCAAGCAATTGCTCTTATGTAGGAATCATCACATTTCCATGATTAGCGTGGTAACCCAAGTCTATCTCTGCCCCGCGCCTTGCTCTGGACGCCTCCACTAAAGTGTCGTGGCATCCTATGTGTAATCTTCTTCCATTCTTCCAGATGAAGGAGTTGAACCTCCCCGTGGACATCATCCTTACCCCTGTGACGCCCGTGGTGTTGTTTGTGTACCTTCTCTTATTCTGGTTATTGACCCTGTGGGTTACCTGACGTAAATTCTCTCGTCTGTTATCACTACGGTCACCGTTTATATGGTCAATACACTGAGTCAAGGTCTGCCCTGTGTGCCACACGTAGGCTAATCTATGGATATAGTAGTATTTACCTTGGTACTTCATTCTTCGATAACCCGTCTTTGTGCAAATACCACCAACCACATCCCCCCTTTTACACCGTCTGGCTACATCCCTAGACCAGACAAATTCTGATAAGTCAACGTCCCACTGGATGGGGAGTACTAAAACATCGGCTAGGGTTAGTCTCTTTGGAGAAGTAACTGACATATTATCACGCACAGGTAGTTAAAAAGTGTGGCAAGAGCAGTGGGTGGGATTGCTCGGTTCGGATACGCTTGTAACCTAGCCACACTACTATTATAGCTATTGCTTACACAATAGCTAATAGTTTACACTCTGGTATTAATATCAGTGACTGCGTGTTCTAATGCCCCTAATAACCAATACTGAGCCTTGGTCAGGTGGTGCTTACTGACCTTGGCCCGTGGGTCTAAGGAGTAGTGGGATATAAGGGCGTCCTGTAACTTAGGTGGCATCCTTGTCATTACGTGATCAATGACTTGGAGGTGTCGTGGCACCAAGACTTCAGGGGTTCGTGACGAGGAGGGGCCAGACTCCGTGGCAACCCCACGGGATAGCTTGGACTCCATGGTTTCGTGGGGGTATCCAATTGCAGAGGTTTCCAACATAGACCTCTCCCAGTTAACCCACTCGTATATACGGTCTTCCACGACCACAGGTATTGATGATCTTCGTGCCATTTAGTACCCCGCTGTAGAGTCACCAGACATCCACTGGGATTGGGACATCTTCTTCCGCTCCCTACCTGCGTGGATAAGCTTGGACTGCTCGTTGAAATTGACGGCCATGTAGCGTACAGCGTCACAAATATGAGAACTCCAATCGTGGAGTGGTCTTGGTTTGAACTCCCCTGTCCTCTTGTTCTTCTCCCTGCGGTAATTCCGAAGAGCCTCGACAACTAACTTACAGTTCACCTTGTCGATCCAGATACGTGGAAAGATAGTTCTCACTGCGTTGATACCATCTTGGACGCCAATCTGGGGGGCTATTTGGAAGTTAATACCTAGCGAGGCGGCCTGTTCCAGACGCGATCTCCCTGTCCCTAACTCCCTGACCTGTATGTCATGGGGGGCTGTGTGACTACCCCAAGTGTAAGGTTTCGTGGAAAGGTATGAGATGTAGTGCGCTAACCCCTCCCCGTCCATTTCATACACATCTATGATGCGTATTTCGTTCCCAGCAACCTGATACATTAGTATGCAGGTGGAATCCGAAATCCCTAAATCCCATGCCGTGTGGACAGGTAGCATGGGGTCATGAGGTACAGAGATTAACCTGCCCTCGTTCTCTGCTCTGTCCATGAAAGACCCGTAGTAACTGCCCTCGATGGCCGCTTGGAAAGAGCATTCGTACTCCTGATTAAACTCGGCATCAGTCATGATGTCTTTAGCGTCTGCGAGTTCATCAGAATCGATGACATTAGTCTCAGAGGCGCGGAAGAGAGCGGTCATCCACGGGGACTTTGGGTCTGCCTCTTCTTTGATCTTGGCTTGTTGGTACAGATCGTGGAAAGCGTCCTGTCCCATGGGCGTCCCGATCCAGATGGCATAGCCTTTCTTATCAGATAAGGCGGGTCTCAAAATCTCCCCAAAGAGATTTGCTGGCATCTGAGCATACTCGTCCATCACGACCCCGTGGAAGTACTGACCACGGAGGGCATCGGGGTCATCCCCTGCTCCATATAACCGAATCCTAGCCCCAGTTGGGTAATCTATGCGGAGTTCCGTTTCGTTGATCGATATGTCTGGGATGACACGGGACATATTCTTCAAGATGTCCCATGCGATCACCTTGGCTTGTCTGTACGTGGGGGCTATGTAGGCCAGACGCACGTTTTTCTTACGCATCGTCAAGGCGTCACGGAGCAGGTGATTAATTGCCCAGAATGTCTTGCCAAATCGTCTGTGGGCTACAACTACTGTCCATCTACGGACGCTATCGTGGAGATGCCTCTGAAGAGGTCTTGGGTGGTACGGTATTTCTACTTGGTTCATACGGCCCTTCCATGAGCCACCCCTCGTACTGTGTTAAAGGGTGGGGTCGCGAGTCCCACCCCCTTAATATAAAAATCCCGATTTTATTTTTACTACTAATTCACCGTCATTATTGTATGTATATGAGGGTGGGGGGCCACGACCCCCACAGGGGGTCTCTAGGGTCTGAAAACGGCCGCCCCTCTTTTTATTTTTTACCTTTTTAATCCCGCCCCGTTTGCCACCATTTTGCCATCATTCACCCTAAGCTATTGATTAAGCTAATAGTATTATTTTAACTTTATGAATAATGGCCTATATAACCTACCAGTTAAAAATCAATTCTAGCATAAGTCCTTGATTTTTAAATTATTCAACAAGGGTTGAATACTGTATAGAAATCAAGGTTTATACCTTATATAAGGGATTTTTAAGGCCATGTTTTAGCCTTATGCTATTGACGTATCACTTAGTAAAATGATAATCTAAAGGTGAGTTAGCAATTGCTAATTGATTTTAAACAACACAACGGAGACTTTAATAATGATATTAAAAAAAGATTATCAAGGTGTTAAGCGATTAAAACCCTTCACATTTAAACCACTAGCCTTAGAAACATTATTAAATAGCAATAAATTGACGGACTACGCTAAAACGTGGCTAAAAAGTGAAACACAAGGCGTAAGCAATTACGGCTACTTAAACAAGCCCATGGATTTTTTGTTAAGTAAATCAGCAAAAACAGAAAAGACAAAAAAAGAGACAGGGAAAATTCAATATGTACTTTTCTTGTCACCGCATAACAAAGTAAGCAAAAAAACCTTATGCCCATGGGCAGAACAAAACGGGTGCTTTTTAACTTGTTTAGCGTGGTCAGGCCAATTGGGCATGGAGGTAGCAGATAACGCCAAAATAAAACGTACAATTTTAATGATATTTCATTTTGAAGCATTTATTCAAAGAATAGCCGACGAATTAAGTTTTTTGCACCAAAAGTACAAGGATTTATTAATTATTCGTTTGAATGGTACTCAAGATTTATTCAAACAATTCAAAAGTATCTATGAGATGTTTTCTTTTATTTCCTTTGTCGAATATTCCAAGGGTTTAGCCTATTTTGAAAAAGACAAAAAATTAGGGCTTAGTAATGTTACAAGGGTTTTCAGTGGTTCAAACGCTAACGAAACAGTTAGAAATAGAACCATTAAAGCGATCAAAGACGGCCACCACGTAGTTATTGCCCTTAATACAAAGGAATGTAAAAAGGAATGGAAAGTAAGCGATCAAATACGCTCAAAGTTTATGGACGCCGACAAGCACGATGATAGATCAGCCGATACTATAAAGCTTAAATTCTTACGTATGAAGGGCGGTAAACAAAGCGATAGAAATAACCTTGAAAAGTCCCAAGATCAAGATTTTTTCTGGACTGAAAAACAAGCTTTAGAATTAGCCGCAATAGCATAAAAACATCGGGCCAGAAATGGCCCGTTTATTTTTAAGTCAATTTATCAAAGTTAATTTAAAAATAAAACAATCACAAAAAATGGAGTGGTAAAAATGAAACTTATCAAAAAATCCCAAGCTAAAAAAATGATTAAAGCATTACCTTTTAATACATACACCTGCAAATATTGTAGTGGTAAATATAAATGGTTGGGTAGTGAGCAAAAACACATAGATAAGGCCGATGTCAGAGACTTATCAGATGACAAAGAAACTATGTTGGCCGCATACGTGGAGCGTAGAACCGACAATGATGGCCCTTACGCAATAATTATAAGTGTATGGTGTAAAGCGTAGCTATTAGCTATTGACATATCATTTGCTAAGGTTTAGCATTAGTTAAGCCTTAGCAATTGCTAGGAACTTTTAACAACTAAGTGGAGATATTATTATGGCTTATAACGATGAACACGTGGGTGCGGCAAATTATTTCCCTGCCATCGAGCGGTATAAAATGGAAAATGCTTGTAAAACCAGATCAAAAAAATTCAATTCAGAACACCCAGAAATTGTGGATTTTTTGAATGAAAATGGAACTACTTTAGATCAAAACTTTGTCGATAAAATGTATTCAGCATGGTTGGAATACGGTGGCCTTACTGCTAATCAAGTAAAAGCAGTTGAAAAAATAATTGCTAAAAAGGCTGAACGCAAGGCCAAATTTAAAGAACAAAATGCCCTATCACGACATACTGGTGTTGTGGGTGGGCGAGAGCAATTCACGTGTGTTGTTTTTGGAACCGCATATTATGAGACGGATTATGGCACAACCTACGTCAAAATTATGAAACAAGGCGATGACGTTATTATCTGGAAAGGATCAGGTGCCATGGCGTCAGCAGAAAAAGGTGACACGATTAATTTCTGGGCAAAGGTCAAAGAGCATGGCCTACGTGATGGAACAGAACAGACCATAGTGCAAAGACCAACAAAAGTTATGATTGATAGCAATAGCCATTGACATATCATTTGCTAAGGTTTAGCATTAGTTAAGCCTTAGCAATTGCTAGGAACTTTTAACAAAAATGGAGAGTAAAATGGAGACTAAAAAAATGTGGGAAATTATCAAGGGTGGGGAAATATCTGAATGTTTGAGGTGTAAATATCGGGGCAAAGATCATGCAGAAAATCCCCGAATCAAACACAGGGATGGGGAACGGGGCGTGTTCTGCCCTATCTGTCACAGCACACACTTATACATAGTTGAAGGGGGTATCAGATGACTGATGAATTAGCGATAGCATTAAACCGTCACATAGCAAAAACTGACAAAGAACAACGCATTAAAAATGCGATGGATGCGTTGATAAAAGAAATTAACATGGGTGACAGCACTGAGGTGGGTGAAATGATGGGTAAATCATTGACCTTTCAGCATCCAACATTACAGCAATGTTTCATGGGGGCATTGTTGAAAACCATTGAGGTACATGGAATGAAGGACTATACCGATGCTCGTAACGATGCATCAGTCAAGTGGGCAAAGGAACTGTCACAAAGTCCGTTGGGAATGGGTGGTTTCCCATTCATTTAAAAAACCGAGGGGTGAAAACCCCTCTCATTTTTAAGGTAATTAGTGATAGTTATCTTAACAATGAGGGCAACTAAAATGGAGAGTGAAATGAAACAATGTAATTTTGAGGGGGTGGGTAACATCCACTTGTACAGCGTCGAAGATATAACCGATCTGAAAAACGAGTTTGATCAATTGTGCAAACACTCACTAGAACTTAGAGACAAGCACGATATAGCACATTGTACTGAGTGTAATGATCCAATCTCAAAAGAGAGTCTTGGAGTCGAGGGGATTACCCCATGGAAATCTCTCTTTGGTGTAAAAAGGTGTCTCAAATGCCATTACTGGGCGGCCAGTAAAATCCGAGCGACTCACGAAGGTCATTGTAATCAATGCGGAAAAGTCACCCCTCACAATGAACTATGGAACGGTACGTTGGTGTGTTACTACCATAGTAATGATCCTAAAATTAAAAATACTGAAAAATAAATAGCATTAGCTGTTGACATAGCTAACGCATAGGAATAAGATTAACTTAACTTTTAGCAAATGCTAAAAATTTTAAACAACACAACTGGAGAAATAAAATGACAACAGCACTCTTATATCCATCTGCCGCTAACGTCCATCACACATTGGAAGGCTTGAAAAATATCCCATCCGTATCTGCGATGGGAACTGTTCACAACCCTGTTGAGTTCAGCACCTTTGCTGAACAGGTGATGGAAGGAATTGACAAGCACGGAATCACAGTAACTCAAAGTGAATTCGTGACAACTCAAAAGCACCGTCAGTTCTTTGGTGCGTTGAAATTAGCGAACCCTAATGGTGATAAATCGTGGTCACCGATCATCGGATTAAGGGCAAGCACTAATCAAACTTTACCGAGGTCATTGGTCATTGGTAACCGAGTGACGGTTTGCTCAAATCTCTGTTTTTCGGGTGACTTGGGCGATGCCATCTCGACCAAGCAAACGACCCATCTGAATTCAAGAATGGGATCAATTATTGATGGAATCTTTGAGCGAGTACCTGAGATTCTGGAACGTCAGGTGGAGTTCATCAAAGCGTACAAGGATGTCGAGTTGAGTCAAGACCGTGGCACAAGCGTCTTGGGGAACATCTTCAGAGCAGGTGGATTATCACCCTCACAACTTGGGGGTGCGATTCAGCAATGGGATGCACCAAAGTACAAAGAACACGCTTCAAACGGATGGTCATTGTGGCGATTGCAACAGAGTTGCACCGAAGCGATAAAGCCTTCACGCACGGCACGAGAATGTAATCCGCAGTTGATTGCTAAACGTACAGCGATTCAAACAAGAATCTTAGATGAAGAATTGTACAAACTTGAGGCCGCATAAAAAGTTTGCGGCTAGGAACCTATCGCAAAAGAAATTCCTAGCCGCAAGTTTTACCTGATCCACAAGGCAAATATATTATAACAAAAATGGAGAGTGAGATGGATGTCATTGAATACAAAACGGAAAGGGTTACTGCCCTTGTCGAGCAACGCAGACAAGTTGAGAAGGAGATTGATAAAGGGCAATCACTAGCGGTAGCTTTGAAGTTTTTAGACAGTCCTTATGTCGAGGTCGCACATGAATTTGTGAAAGACCAGAATGAAAAGCTAGATAAATTAATAAGAGAAATTTTAATCATCAGGGGTGAGTTATGAGTACAACAGCAAAGATTGTTTTCGATATGCCAAAGAGTAAGACCATTAAGAACTGGAGACTTACTGACATAGGTTTGGTGGGGGTGTCACTAACGTGGACTATCAATTGCAAAATCGTAAATGGCTTCGCAACAGTCACCGAGATTCATGGTGATGTGTCTGACCCTGCATTGCATAGACTAGCAGACTGCATACAAAAGGAATACCCCGAAGTTATTGAAGTTGATTTTAAATACTGAGAATTGGTGGCCCTGTGTTGGGTCACTCATTTCTATATCAACTGTGACAGTTGGCATAGCAATGAGTCAATCAAAAATGGAGAGTAATATGAGCAGAACAAATAGAGTAATGGAAGAGAAACCCGTGAGTAGTTTCAAGGAACTCATGAAAGATTACGAATCCCCCTATGAATTCTATCGTGCAGTGTACAAGGCCGGTGTTGGGGTGAACATCTCCGTGCAGTTCCAACTGAACGACATGGGTAGTTGGGTGACTAGTGGTGAAGACCTACCCCGAAGGGATAGCATCTACAACCCCCTGTCGTTCACACCGAGCCGCAAGATTGAAATTACAGGCGTGGGCATCTCATCTATCGTGGAGGGTAGCGATGCTGAAATTCCACTGGTATGGACTGAACCTCACACGTTCTGGGAAACCCTTGAACACGTTGAAGACGAGGCGTCTGACATGTGGTCAGACTGCAATTGGGAAAAGAATACCATCGAAACTTTGAAGGATTTTATATACGGTTGGCTTGAGTGTACTGTCTACCCTGTGATGGGTGGTGGGCCTGAGAACCATGAAGATATGAAAATATTTATCGTGCAAGAAATTCTCAGAGAGACTATCCCCTCTGAGTATGGGGTTAAGGACGCACAACGTGCGTTACGCAACTATATCAATGAGGTAAGACCTACACCGAGAGGGGTTAAGTCATGACTGAAAAAGAAAGAACACATAAATGCTTTAAGGACTTTGCTGACGAGTACGTCAAGCAAGTCCCTCTAAACGAGGTTATGGAAATGGCCCGATGGGATTTTGAAGCAACCCTTAGTGGTGGTGCTTGTGGTAGTGGGGTTGAGGGTATGGAGAAATTACTAGCCAAAGTTAAGGGTTACCCTGATGACAAATTGGCAGAGGTGAGACGCTTAGTAGGTTTATCACCGTACCCCTATTTTAAAGTGAAAGACTTAATCAAAGAACTACAACAGTTCGACCCTGAAGTACCTGTAGTTCTGGCTTGTGATCAGGGAGGCACTTACGACATTAGCTACCCCCTAGATGGATCATCGAATCGGGACTACACGGGCGTGGGTCGTGTTGAGATTAACTTTGAGTTGGCAGAGGGAGAGTGAGATGAGCAGACTACATTCGTTTAAGCGATGGTTGATCGTGGAAGAAAAAGTGGGCAACAGATGGATGGGGTTGGCTGAGTTCAACAGTCATCGGAAAGCAACTAAGTTTCTGAGGGGGGTTGTGGATGCAGACATACGAGAGTTTAGGATAGTGAACCATCGGGAACCTCGCTACACTCTCAACATTTATTCTGGGGTGTTCGGTGGTAAACTTAGCCATGGATAAAAAATTAACTCAGGAAGAGTTGAATACCCTTAGAGATAAGGACACTCAACTCAGGGAAGATGCGGTCAACACATTTCTCAGAGCGTTGAGGTTACTATCGCAACGGCATGGTGACGATGATGTCACTGTGTCTAAGTTGAGTGAGGTGTTGGTAGGTTGTGGATTGTTTAGCCTACTGACCGCTGAAGCTGATGTAGGCCAATGGTCAGAGATTGTCGAGACTCTTGTCGAGAAGATAGCGTATGACTTTAGTGATGAGGAGTTGAATGTAAACTTTGAGTTTATAAACTCAAATCCGTACAGGACAGTCCATTGATGACGCCCTGCCCACCCTGCAAAGGCACGGGCCTAGCCCGTGACACTACCCACAAATATCAGTGTGAGTGGTGTTTAGGATTCAAACGACTGCACCAAGACAAGTTAAACGAGTATCTTCAATATCTTGAGTACCTTGCACTCTACGATAATTACACTTGAGATAGGGGCGTCATCTTGCCACAAGTTGTGCAAGTTTTAATACCTTCCCGTGGGGAGACGATAAACCCCTGACATCGATGGTCATCACGACCCCAACCTATCCACTTGTTCAGCCACTCTTTCAAAAGAACCCTCTCTTATCTAACGAGTTATAGATCAGGCGATCTACTCTAAAAGAGTTAAGGCCGTGGATACCAATGAATTTTCTACCTTTCAAAATCGCTGATGTGTAACTGGACGCTGATGCTTTACGTGTGGTTTTCACTTTGGCCCCGTACCTGTCGTAAAATTTAATCTCGTAATCACCTGTCTTGATCCTCAATAGCTTTCCTCACTAAGGGCAGACTCAAGGTCAGGTTTGACGTAAGAATCCACCTTCAGAATTTTACCTATGGGATACTCAGGATTAGAACCACCCGAAACTTTTAGAATATAAGGCGAGGACTTACTAACCTCGACTGCCACCCCTGCCCTGATATAGCGATCAGCAGATTCAAGAGCAACCCGTTTGTCTGTTGTGAATTTACTTTCATTTGAACTCAGCACCTCGTCAATGGCGGAGTTCACTTGGTCTTTGCTCAAACCTAGTCTATTCATGAGTCCGATACACACGACCATGCAATCAACGGCCCCATCTACAACCTCTGATATATCACGCTCGTCTAATGCGACACCTGTCTCGTTGAACTCTTCACGGAGTAACCCGTACTGACGCCAGACTGATGTCCACGGTGGATGTTCAAGATCACCTCTGTAATTACCTGCTATAAGGTTCCAATCGACCACTCTCTCAACCATATTATTCATTACTTCGCTCCCCAATTATCACCAGATTCTGCATCAACGATGCCCGTTATGTCAGCGTCAGGGAATACATCAAGATACCCCTGTGCCATCGCACTTTCTAACATCTTCTTTGTGTCCTCGACCTGATCGGTGGGACACTCTAAAATTATCTCATCGTGGACAACAGATAACGCTTTCACATCTGCGTCTTTGTCCACCATCACTCGTCTCATAGCGTTGTAAAGCACATCCCCTGCCGATCCCTGAACTGGGAAATTCACTAACTGAGCAGGGACAAACTTAGACGTACCAGATATCAACCTTCCCCCTGCTGTCCTGATTGGTTGACCCGTCTGGTTCAGAGTCATGGCCTTCTCTCGCCATACTCTTACCTTTGGGTACTTATCTAGCCAAGCTTGTAAGTACTCTTCAGCCTCTGTTATACCAACACCCAATGCTCTAGCTATGGACGCAGAACCCATTCCATATTGAATGCCAAAAGATAACGCCTTTGCACTACGCCTTTCCTCTTTCGTTACATTTTCGACCCTCTTATTAAACATTGCCGATGCTGTGTTGTAATGGAAATCACCACCAGACTTAAAGATTTCACGGAACACATCCTCATCTGCCATCTCACCAAGGCATCTCACCTCTATCTGAGAGTAGTCACAGATGACAAGCTGATGGCCTTTCGATGCAACAAACAGATCACGAAATTTCCCATTAGGAAAGTTCTGGAAGTTGGGCTTGTCGCTAGACATACGTCCTGTCTTGGCACGTGAGATTGAGAAGTTCCCTTTGATCCTGCCGTCATATACTCTTCCAAGCAGAGATTCACCAAAAGAACTGATGATTTTTGCCCTCTTCTGTCGTACCGTATAAGCCCTGAAAATCTTGACCAAAGACTGTGGCACTAGTCCCTTGCTTATCGCCTCACTGAGGGCCACTGAGCCATAGGAACGCATACCTTTGGGGGTCTTGGGCCAACGATAAACTTTCCGTCTTTCTTCCCGTGGAAGATCAGCTAATTTCTGCTCAAACCATACGTCAATCTGACGCACCGATCCCCAATTCTCAACATCGTCACCGACCTTCCATCTGAGGTAGGATTCAGCAGTCTCATACCCTTTCTGAAACTTCGCTATGAACTGGGCGTGGGAGTCAACATCGAAAGTAAATCCGTGGAGTTGCATTTCAACCACCATGGGTACAGCACCGAGTAAAACCTCATATCCTGACCGACAATCTTTCTGATCCATCTCCGTGGAAACTAAATCCCATATCTCTGACACCACCCATGCATCGGTAAAGGCATAACCAATTTGCCCATCAGATAATTCCTCGCGGCTCCACCCACCTTTCTGAAATGACTTATCAAGTTCGACACCGAGTAGTCGCTTACTCATATCATTCAAACTCATGACACCACCCACCATAGCCGAGTACGCAAGCATTGTGTCGTGAACTTCTATGTGTATATCAGCATCTACGAACCATGTCTGCTCAAACACTGCATTGTGAGCAACATACACATGACCTTCCATGACCTCTTTAAAAGGTTCAAGACCGCACTCACCAACATCAATAACAATACCCTGATCGATATCCCCACGGTAAATCTGAAGCAGTCGAACCCGACCACCTGATGCCCATCGACCACTCAAATCCGTGGTCTCAAGGTCGAGTCCAAAGACCCCCTCAAAACCCCTCATCCACTCACCCAAATCCCGAAGTAAAGTTTCGCCAGAAACAAGGTGAGAAAGGGGAGGTACATTTTTTGACCCGATCCAAGACCTCACCTTTCTCACTCCAAAAGTGGCAACACTCTTCTCCATACTACGCTTTTTATTATTGGTCATCTTTACCTGTCAAATATACTCTTTGTAGTAGTAGGGTGAGAAAGGGGAGATACCTCTACAGACCCCGCCATTACTGACTCCACGACCTCCCCATTTTCCTCACCTTTCTCCGACCTCACCTCGACTTTAGGGGGAGGTGTACTACCACGACCACCATCACCCCTAGCATTTGCTGTGGGTAAATCGACCTCACCCCTATTTTCCGAAAAAGCAGAGTGAGGGTTTTTGCCATCTTTTTCACTAGCATTTGCTGTGGGTTTATTGGAAACCTCACCTTTTACATTTTCAAACCCCTCAGAATCATCAGTCTCACGCCACCCACCCTTCGTAGTCTTGGTGATTTTGCAGTAGTATTTGCCCTTCTTCCACTTACGAATACGCATCCCCCTAGCCATACCATCCTTAGTATGCTTCGGACATTTAGTCGCATAATCTTCCCCGTACATAGATTCCCAAAAGACTTTAGGGAAGAATACTAAGTCAGGTTCATCACGTTCCGTCCACTCTATAACACCACCAATGTTCACAGGTCTGTGTGTCAAGAAGTGCCTCACTTCTTCCATGATCTCATGCTCTTTATACCTCGCAGTCTGCTCGTCCAGAACCTGCTGATTGATTGCATCGTCTGCATCGAACCACCATTTCTCTCCTGATTTGTAGCGAACACAAGCCTCTGCCCATAGCTGATCCCTGTTCTTTTCCAACCACTCGATGTTGATGTCACCGCCCATGCTCACTGGCAGAACTCTACGACTTCCTGACGAGTCATTCAGATAGCCCCCATCACCTTCAGGGTTATGAGAGCCGATAAAAATACAGCGTCTAGGGAATGTCGAATCAAACCGAGCGTAGGCCAGACGCATTGTGTCGTGTGTACGACTGAGGAATGCTTTCTGTTGGTTGATTTGAGTCTTACTAAATGCCGCAAGTTCTGGAATCTCGATGATCCATTTGCCCTGCATCTTCAGTATCGTATCGTTGTCTTCAAAGGTGTTAACGCTGTCCGTAAACCACTCATCTACGGGACACAGAGCCTTGGCACACGTTGATTTCCTGATGCCTTGATCGCCCTCAAGAATTAACATCTGATCGGCCTTCACACCATCACTGTTTAATCCACGGGCCACGCCTGCAATTAACCATGCCGCACCGACACGCTTGCAATATTCCTCGTCAGACGTTGCCCCAATTTCCTTGAGCCACCTATCGACACGACCCACACCGTCCCAATTTAAGACCGATAAATAGTCTTTTAAGGGGTCATAGCGGTTATCTCTTTTTTTAGAAATGACTTCAGCACCCTGATCCACCATGGCCTTGCTGACCATCAGGCCACCTTCATTCATATAGGACGTCATCTCTAACGTATCGTAGTCTGTGATCGCTAAGTCATGATCTGCCCGTCTCCATGGCACAGAGTTCGCTACCTCAGACCGCTGTTGGAATTCGTTATACTTCAGGACACCCTTGGTCTTAGGAGAATTCTCAAGCATCAGCTTTACGTTATACAACACACGCTCAAACCCACCTCGCTCCGTGACCAACATCCGATCTGTCCACGGTGACCCATCGTCCGATGCATCAAAAGAACTACAGAGTCTATAAGCCTCTCTCAGCTTTTCCCAAGTACCACTATGATTCTCAAACCAATCTGTTACATCACCCTTCTCTTCGATATCCTCGATATACCAGACTTTGACATCAATACCCGCCTCATCTAACTTCTTACCAACCATGTTAGCGTGGTCTCGACCTGCTCTGTCGTTGTCAGGGATGATCAGAACCCGATGGCCTCTCAGGACATTAGTATACTCATCGCTCCATTTGCCCGCCCCGTCATAGTTGCAAACTGCAACGCCACCACGGTCAACAATCGTGTCAACATCCTTCTCACCTTCCACGACACAAACAAATTCAGACTCCCTTCCCCCCTCAAGAAGACTGACCAACCCATAGAGAGGGGGTGTACCTTCTGGCTTACCACTGGGTTTAAACTTACCATCATCCACTACGCCAATGGCGTAGTTATTCTTACCGTTCACCGTAGTCTTGGGAGTCTTGCGTTTAGTCATGAACTCTCGTCCATACTCGTCTATATAATGGTATAGAACCGACACCACCACGGGACGAGGTGACGCTCTCCACAATCCACGGTCTCTAAGTTCTGCGATTACCTTAGTTTGAGTACACCCTGCCCTGCAATACACAATCGTCTTGCCCGTTGCCCCCTCACTGAGCAGAAGACTGCGGTGCGTGTCTTCATGGGCAACACAATGAACTAAGAATGAGTCACCCTCTTTCTCAGGAGCATCATCGAGTTGGTGGGCAAGGCTTGCTAGATTGTTCAATACTGCTACGTTATTCTCAGACATAGATGACGCCTCCGTTAGTCATGCCGTCAAAAAAAGAGCCTCCGCAAGGGAGGCTTATAGGGACTCAATCAGCACTTGAGTTAGAACGACACGACCATTGAAGAAGGTAGTGGCTTGAGAGGTAGTTCATGCATTTCCACGACCCCGTCTGTGGCGGGTTCGATGGCCCGCACAATTTTCAAACCTGCGTACCTCATACCACTATTCAATTGGGCTAGGTATTCAGGGGATGTGTGTAACTTGTCGGCTAGTTGTTTCTTCTGCTCCCTGCCGAGGGTCGCATAGTATTTTTTATATTCCATGCTCTAATCATAGCAAATGCTTATGACTCTCACAAGTTATTTGTCACATTTATCTCACAATCAGGGTTGACTGCTGTTGTTGAGGGGGGTATAACTTAGCATAAGCTATAGATAGCAGGGTGTGGCATATGCCCGACTGTACTTGTGTTATATGACACACCCCGTAACTTCATATATAATCCAGATTTTTTTCTTGGTTGGTGGGACGAGCAATGTCAGTAGATGTAGCAGAAATTCGTAAGTTGAACTTCATAGAAGTTGTTAACAAGTACGGTAGTCAAGGACAGATAGCCAAGGCCATGGGGGTATCGACAGGGTACGTCTACCAGTTGGTCAATGGACTGAGAAACATGGGCGAGAGATCAGCCAGTAAGTTTGAGGCGCGGTTAAATTTGCCAGAAGGTTGGTTATCCACGCTACCCGAAGACCACCCTGCAATCAGAGATGCTCCCCCTGTCGCATCACAACATTATATACCTGTGGTTTCGTGGGAAGACGCCCCGCTTGGAATGGACAGGCCACTCACCTTGATACCTGCGGCATGGGATTGCGCTAAGACCTGTTTTGCTTTGGAGATTCTAAGTGAGGTGATGTCTCCCGAACTTCCCGTGGGTGGGTACATCACTATATCTCCAC
>Ga0233435_1000363_pt1 | contig 55496 bp, 51 predicted proteins | sample SI_122_August201_3_FD_182735 | JGI IMG/M metagenome (GOLD analysis project Ga0233435, IMG submission 182735) | Seawater microbial communities from Saanich Inlet, British Columbia, Canada - SI_122_August2016_135_MG | ecosystem: Environmental > Aquatic > Marine > Inlet | place: Canada: British...
GGGTTGAAGGTATTGACCCAAGGTCAGCATGGAGCAACCATGTTCTAGGAGGTCAGCCATCACTTGATGGACTTCTTCTGGCATTTCGCCAAGGCCCAGCATAATGCCAGATTTAGTGGCAATGCTCGGGTGTTGTTGGCGGTGTAATTGAAGCAGTTTTAAAGAGCTGTGATAGTCGGCACCGGGGCGAGATTGTTTGTAAAGCCTTGGGACGGTTTCTAAATTATGATTAAACACGTCGCACGGGTGGGCGGCTAATTTTTCAAGGGCAACGTCGATGCGGCCTCGAAAATCAGGGACTAAAATTTCTATTTTTGTCGTCGGTGTTTTTTCACGAATAGCGCGAATACAGGCGGCAAAATGACTGGCACCGCCGTCTCTTAGGTCATCACGATCAACGGAGGTAATAACCACGTATTTAAGGTTCATCGCTTCGATCGATTCTGCAAGGTGCAGGGGTTCACCTGAGTCTAAGGGTAACGGTTTGCCGTGAGCAACATCACAAAAGGGACAGCGACGGGTACACAAATCGCCCATAATCATAAAGGTAGCGGTTCCGTGTTGAAAGCATTCGGCGAGGTTAGGGCAGGCGGCCTCTTCACAAACACTGTGTAGTTTTTTTTCGCGCAAAACTTTTTTGATTTGATTAACCTTATTGCCAACCGGTATCTTGACGCGAATCCAATCGGGTTTGCGTAGGGTTTCGATAGTTTTATCCACTTTGATGGGAATACGAGACAGTTTGTTGTCATTGCGTTGATGGCTGTCTGGGGTGGATCTTGAGGGCGCTTGGAAAGGGGCTTTTGTGGTCATGATAAGTGTTGGTAAATAGAGTGGACTAATGGGATAGCCAGTTCATCGTTATTGATTGAAACATTGTGATTGATGAGTTGTGTCATTTCAAGGTTTTTAAAGCCACACGGGTTAATAGCACTGAACGGCGTCATATCCATATTATTATTAAGGCTTAGACCGTGATAGCTGCACCCGTTGCGAATTCTTAAACCCACAGAGCCAATTTTTTTTTGGTTGATATAAGTACCGGGAGCCTCAGCTTTAGCATAGGCTAAAAGACCGTATTGTTTGAGCGTGTCGATCATGGCGGTTTCCAGTAAGGTGACCAGTGATCGGACACCCATGTTATGACGGGTCAGGTCGATAAGGGTATAAACGACTAATTGTCCTGGGCCATGGTAGGTGACTTGACCGCCGCGGTCGGAGCTCACCACAGGAATGGTGCTTGGTTTTAACAGATGTTCTCGTTTGCCATTGAGTCCTAGCGTGTAAACAGGCGGGTGTTCAACAATCCAGAGCTCATCAGCCGTTTCAGCGCACCGGTTTCGGGTGAAGTCGCACATGGCCTGAAAACTGTCGTTATAGTCCTGAAGTCCTAAGTTTCGAACAATCGGCAGGGTGGCAGCGGGTTGTTTTTTGGTCACTTAAAGCGCCATTACAATAGCATCACAGTCGCTGAGGTCGTAGTAAATAGCATCAAGTTGCACTTGGCTGGTGGCCACGATCGTGATGGTCAATGCCGTGTATTTACCCTTTTTACTGGGGCGATATTTAATGGCATCGCTGTCAATGGCTGTCACATGCTTCTGAATCAGGGTTAAGACCGTTGTCCCAAGTGCAGGGTCAGAATGACCCACGACTTTAATCGCAAAGGAGCAAGGAAATTCCAGTAAGCTTGTTGGTTCAGTCATGTTCTTTTTTCTCTTGAAAGAGGCGGTTGAGGGTGTGCCATAAAGGACCCACAGCACCGGTGCCAACCGAACGTGAATCAAGCTCTGTGACCGGAATGATTTCTCGGGTTGAACTGGTTAACCAAATTTCATCGGCTCGCTTAAGTGTGTCGGTGGTTATGGCCGTTTCTTGAAAAGGAATGTTTTGGTTTTGGATTAATTCAATGATTACTTTACGGGTAATGCCGGGCAGGATATTACTGTTTTGAGAGGGGGTTGAAATAACGCCGTCTTTAACCACAAAAATATTGCTGGCAGCACCTTCAAGAACAAGATCATTTTTAATTAAAATGGCTTCAGCGCACTGTTGGTCCAGTGCTTCTTGCCGCAGTAAAATATTGGCAAGTAGTGTCGTGGCTTTAACATTACACAGGTGCCAGCGGGTATCTTCGATGGTGAGGGCCTTACTGCCACTATGTAAATGCTCAGACGGTGCAATGTCAGCGCTCATTGCAAAAATAGTCGGCTCTAAATCGCTTGAAAAACTATGGTCTCGTTTGGGGGCTACGCCACGGGTGATTTGTAAATAGATGTATTGGTCTTTAGTGAGGTCGAGTAACGGTTGGAATATTTCAGACCATTGTGACTTGCTATGCGGGTTAGCCATCCGAATACTCTCAAGACTCTTCGCAAGGCGGTTTAAGTGGTCGTCAAGAGAGAAGAGCTTGCCTTGATAGCTGGGAATAACTTCATAGACGCCGTCACCAAATAAAAACCCCCGATCTAAAACAGATATTTTTGCATCACACAGGGGTTGGTAGTGACCGTTTAAATAAACGAGAGTTTGATCCAGTAGCATCATTGATTATTGTGCTTTCAACAGTACGGTATCGTAGAGTTTTTGAAAAATACTGCCGATTGCAATAGGACTTAAGGCGACCAGTGGTTTTTGGATGATGGTTTCGTCTTGTAAGGTAATAGCGATAGAACCAAAAGTCTGGCCGGCGCCCACGGGGGCAATGATTCTTGAATCAACTGACATGACAGCTTTTAGGTCGTCGTAATGACGTCTTGGAACTGTGACATAGAGATCATCGTTTATGCCTAAGGATAAAATGTTGGTTGCGCCCTTCCAAACTTTGGCTTCGGTGAGTTTTTGCTGCGCGTCGTAGAGTTTATGCGTTTCAAAAAATCGAAAGCCATAATTTAATAGGTTCTGATTCTCACGGGCTCTGGCATTTTGATTGCGGGTGCCCATGACCACTGAAATTAAACGCATGTTGTTGCGTTTCGCAGAGGCAACCAGGCAATAACCTGCTTTTTCGGTATAACCGGTTTTAATGCCATCCACAGAGTCATCGCGCCACAGTAATTTGTTACGGTTACTTTGTTTTATATTGTTAAAAGTGAAGTCTTTTTCTTTGAACCACTGGTAGTAGTCTGGAAATTCACGGATTAATGCCTGACTTAAAATAGCCAGATCATGCGCAGTTGTATAGTGGTTCTTGGCCGGCAGTCCGGTACTGTTATGGAAATTACTATTGATCATGCCCAGTCGTTTGGCATGTTGGTTCATTAATCGGGCAAAGGTTTCTTCATCGCCGGCGATATGCTCCGCTAAGGCAACACTGGCATCATTACCGGATTGAATAATGACTCCTTTAAGTAGGTCTTCTACACTGACATGTTTGTTGACCTCGATAAACATTTTTGAGCCCGGTGTTTTCCAGGCTTTTTTGCTGATGATGACGGGTTCATCAAGCGCTAATTGGCCGGCTTGTAATTCCTGAAAAACAACATAAGTAGACATTATTTTAGTCAGGCTGGCCGGTGCCAGACGATCATCTGCATTTTTCTCAGTGAGAATTTGGCCGCTGTCAAAGTCCATGAGGAAATAGCCGCGGGCAGCAATCGTAGGGCTGGCGGGGATGATCAGGTTGTTAGCCGCTAGTAAAGGCGTCGGTAAAAAAAACACCAGCATACAAAGGGCCAATGATTTACCTGACGAAAAAACTCGGTTTGTTATAAATAGCATAAGCGTAAAAGTTTTTAAGGCAAAAAAAGGGATAAATTAATAGGGTTAGTTTGTGTTGTTATTAATTTAAAGTTTAGGGTTCTAGGGTGACAATTATAACATGAGCCGATTATTGAAAGTTACTCCGTTATAAAATGGAGTGCGGAATAACCGATTTTGCTGAGCCGTTGCATCAGTCGGTCGGCTTCATTGACAGAGACAATAGGGCCAAACTGAAGTTTATGCAGTAATCTGTGAGATTTAGAGGTGGTTACAATGCGTGATTTTGGTAAGTGTTTGTGGCTTAACTGTTGTTGTAGGTTTTGAGCGTTCTCTAGGTGTTGAAAAGCACCGACTTGGAGATAAACATGCGTTTTTTTATCTGAAAGCGTCGATGAGCGAGGTAAGTCAATGCTAGGTTTGGAGGTATTGATAGACTGAATTCTAACAAATCCGGTTCCTTTTTTTAAAATGTCAAGTTTAGCCGCTGCGGTGTATGACAGGTCGATAAGACGGTTGTCGTGAAAAGGACCGCGATCATTGATACGCAGAATAACGAAACGTTTATTGACTAGATTAGTGACTTTTACATAAGAAGGAATGGGCAGTGTTTTATGGGCTGCTGTCATGGCAAACATGTCATAAGTCTCACCATTAGCTGTTTTTTTACCATGAAATTTTGTGCCATACCAGGAAGCAACGCCCAAGGCCTGATAATTGTGACTGTGATTAAGCGTACGGTAGCGTTTACCCAGTACTTCATATTCAGGCGGGTTGCCGGCACGTGTTCGGGGTTCAAACCGCGGAGTGGCATTGGGTATCGCCATAATATTGGCGGGTATAAAATCAGGCGGTTGGTCTTGTTCTGATAACAGTGGCACGGTACAGCTATTGAGCGATAATAAAATCGCTCCAGTGAGCAGTTTACCTGTTTTAGTCATGGGCTATTTTGAGTGTATTGATTGCTTCACTGAGTTGGAAAACGGCCATCGCATAGAGTGGACTATGGTTGTAACGGGTAATGGCATAAAAGTTTTGTAACCCCAACCATAAATCAATCGTTTCTTTTTGTTGAAAGCGCAGTAATTTAACACGATCAGTAAAATTGAGTTGTTCAGGGAAGGCCAGATGTAGATTCCTCTCTTTGAGTGCGGCAACGGTGGTATCAGGCCTTAGCCCTTTTGAAAGGGCACGGTTAAAGGCATTGGTTTTATGTTGAATTTTAAAGGCGACCGGTTGGTCGGGTTGCCAGTGGTGACGAATGAAATAATTGGCAATACTGGCAAAAACATCGCCGTAATTGGACCAGATATCTCGTTTTTTATCGCCATCAAAATCAGCAGCATAACTGATGAAACTGCTCGGCATAAATTGCGGGATGCCCATTGCGCCGGCATAGGACCCTGTGGGTATTAAGGGGTCGATCGCTTCGTCTCGACATAAGATAAGGAATTGTTTTAATTCGTTAGTGAAGAAAGTTTCTCGTTTAGGGTAGCCAAAGGCAATCGTGGCAAGGGCGTCAATGACGCGATGTTTGCCGGTGATTTTTCCGTAATAGGTTTCAACACCAATGATGGCGACAATGATTTTTGCAGAAACACCGTATTTTTGTTCAACACGGCTGAGTTCAGATTCGTGTTTTTTCCAGAAGGAGACGCCTTGTTGAATTCTTTTAGGGGTTAAGAAGATTTCTTTATATTGATGCCAGACCAGACGTTTTTCAGCCGGTTTAGAAATGGCTTTAATTATGGGTGCTTTTATTTCCACTGTTTGGAAGAGGGCTTCAAGCGCGGTGCGGTTAAAGGCATGCTCTTTGACCATGTCATCGATAAAGCCATTGATTTTGGAAGCAAGCGAAGGGCTGCTTGGGTTGGCGGCTGGCTTAGTTTTATCGACCTTTCGGGTAAGGTAAATAATATCGCCGGGCTGGACTTTATTGAGGTCTTTTATTTGAGGGTTAGTGGCCAGAATAGTGGGCCAAGCATGGCTGGGGAGGTTGAGCTTTTTGAATGCCCCCCATAACGTATCGCCCTGGGCAATAATGTATTGTTGAGGTGAGTCCTTTGTAAAGGTATCGGGGGTTTTCTCAGCCGCGCAAGGTGTGAGCGCAACAGTACTGAGTAAACCAATAAAAAACCTGATGGTGCGGTGTTTTTTTTGAAGAGTCATAGGTATAGGGATGATAGGCCTGTAGGAGCAGTGGTTAATGAGACAGTAAATTTTTATGCGTATGAATAGACATAAGAATACCGAATCCGATCAGCAGTGTCACCATTGAAGTGCCACCATAACTAATTAACGGTAAGGGTACGCCCACGACCGGTAAAATACCAATAACCATACCAATGTTGACAAAGACATAAACAAAGAAGGTGAAGGATAAACTACCGGCTAACAGCCGGCAAAAGGTGTCTTGGGCATTAACAGCGATGTAAAGTGAACGCAGGGTGATGAGTAAATATAAAAATAATAAACTGACGCAACCCAGTAGCCCAAATTCTTCGGCGAAAACGGCAAAGATAAAATCAGTTGAGCGTTCAGGGAGGAACTCTAATTTGGCCTGCGTGCTTTCAAGCCAGCCTTTACCGTAAAGTCCGCCGGAGCCAATGGCTATTTTGGATTGGATGATATGGTAGCCTCTGCCTATGGGGTCGCTCTCAGGATTGAGGAAGGTGATCACACGGGCACGTTGATAATCATGCATGAAATGCCATAAAACCGGTGTAAGCGCTATCAGGCCACCCAGTGATGAAAGCATAATTCGCCATGAGATCCCTGCGAAAAAAAAGACGGCGGCTCCTGAACTGGCAATTAAAAGGGCGGTGCCTAGGTCGGGTTGTTTTGCGATCAGGAAAGTCGGAATGGCAATTAGCAGTAGGGCGATAAACAATTCTTTCCAACGGGGTGGTAAAGCATGCTCTGAAAAATACCAGGCAATTGCCGCAGGCGTGGTTATTTTGATCATTTCAGACGGTTGAAAGCGGAAAAGTCCTAAATCAAGCCAGCGCTGAGCCCCTTTTCCCATCTCACCGATAATCAGTACCGCGAGTAACATAAGGATGCCGATGATATATAAATTCACAGCATATCTTTTGATTTGATTCGGGGGGATTTGGGCGATAAACAGCATAATAAAAAAAGCGATAGCGATGCGTGTGGTTTGACGCAATAAGGTCTCTAAATGTTGACCGCTGGTACTGTATAAAATGAGACAACTGAGTAAGGAAAGCAGAATCAAGCCAGCTAATAACAGACTGTCAAGGTGAATACGACTTAAAAAACGGCCGATAACTGAGTTATTCTGGAAGTGTTCAGGGCGTGTTTCGTTAATCATTATGGGATGTTTTGTTTAAATACTGAGTAATTATCTTTTTGGCTATGGGTGCGGCAGCGGTTCCGCCATGGCCCCCATTCTCGACAATGACAGCAACCGCTATTTTAGGTGCATTAGCGGGTGCAAAGGCAATAAATAAAGCGTGATCAAGCAGTTTTTCCTTTAGTTTTTCAGCGTCATATTTTTCTTTTTGTTTGACGGTAAATACTTGTGCCGTTCCGGTTTTACCGGCGATTTTATAGTTTATGTTTTGGCTGAGTTTGTACGCGGTACCTTTAGGGGTATGTACGACATTAATCATTGAATTAATAATATCACTGACATAAGCGGGGTCAATATTAACTTTTTCGGTAATAGGTTTGGGTTGGGATGCCTTCGCGGGCTTTATTAAATGGGGGCGAATGCTGATGCCCTGGTTGGCTAAGGTAGCGGTTGCAACGGCTAGTTGCAGCGGGGTGGTTTGCATGAATCCTTGGCCAATACCGGTGATTAATGTTTCACCCGGGTACCAAGGTAAATTTTTATGTTGGCGTTTCCAGTTTCTTGACGGCAGTATACCTGACTTTTCACCGATTAAATCAATGCCGGTTTTTTGACCAAAACCAAATTGTGAAAGGAAGTGATGTATTCGGTCGATGCCTAATGTGCGGGCAAGATCGTAAAAATAAACATCGCATGATTGTACAATGGCGTCATTAAGGGTGACGAACCCATGGCCCCAGGTTTTCCAGTCACGGTAACGATGGCTAACATTAGGCAGTTGGTAATAGCCCGGGCAAAATAACGGTGTATTGATTTGGGTCAGAGCGTATTGTAGTCCGGCAAGACCCATAAAAGGTTTGAGGGTTGAACCCGGGGGGTACTGTCCTCTCAGGGCACGGTCAAATAAAGGTTTGCGGTCAGATTCTTGTAGCGCTTTATAAGCCTTAGTTGAAATGCCGGAAGAAAATGGGTTCGGGTCAAATCCTGGGTGGCTGAGCATAGACAAGATATCGCCGGTGGCTACTTCAATAGCGACAGCAGCACCGTTATGATTCTTAAAGGCTTGATAAGCAATGTTTTGTAATTCAATATCCAGTGTCAGGTGTAAGTTTTCCCCCGGTATCGGGGCTGCTGATTTTATCACTCTGATGGGGCGTAGTTGTGCGTTGGTTTCGACCTCGGCATGACCGGGTTTACCATGGAGTTGTCCTTCATAGGTTTTTTCAATACCGGTTTTACCAATGCTGTGCGTTCCTTTGTAGCGAGTTGTTGAGAGCGTTTTAAGCTCTGTTTCATTGATTCGTCCGACATAGCCGACTAAATGAGCCGCTATTTTACCGTAGGGGTAATGACGGATAAGCCGAGCATGAATGTCGACACCGGGGAATTGATGTTGAACAACAGCAAACCGAGCCACAGTGGTATCGTTCATTTTTAGTAATAACGGTATGCCGTCAAAGGAGCGATGACGGGTTAATTGTTTTTTAAATTGCGTGAGCGTTTCTTCTGAAAGGTTCAGTAAGTGTTTTAATCGGGTAAGGGTCTCAGTAATATCGGGTATCAATTCAGGGGTTAATTCTAAGCTATACGAGGGAATGTTGTCGGCGAGTATTTTCCCGTAGCGGTCATAGATTATGCCGCGTGTTGGCGGTAGTGAGGATATTTTAATGCGGTTATTGTGTGCTTGGGAGGCGTAGTATTCATGCCCGGTTATTTGCAAATAGATTAACCGTGCAATGAGAGCGCTCACCAGTAATAGGATAACAATGAATATAATTACGATGCGACTGAGGAAAAGTCGGTTTTCGGAATAAATATCTTTTAAGGCAAAACGGCGTGGCATGGTAAAGGATTAGCACATAATTTTAAAAAAATTAATTGAACCAGCGTTGGCTGTGGTTTAACAGATATTTTACCAGTGGCCAGCATAGGGCACCGGTCAATGCTGGCAGCCAGAAATTGAGGTCATGAAGTCGTGCGTGTTGAATAGTCTCAGTCCACAGGAGGATGGATTGGCTAATGATCAGGATTAAAAAAATAATGAAACCTTGTTGAGCTAACCGGACATTTTGTAAACGGTTGTGTAATTTAAGACAGAGATAGGCGGCAAAGATATAGCCCAGGGAATATTGGCCTAATAAACGTCCGGTGAGCACATCAACCAGTAGACCAATAAAAAAAGCATTAAAAATACCGATTTTATGGGGCTCTGATAATAGCCAGTAGATTAAAACCAGTAAAACCCAGTCAGGTGCCAAATTTTGAATTGAGGGTGGTGATGGCAAAATTTTTAGTATGAGAGCCAGACCCAACGTGCTCATGTAAAAAATATAATTGTAGCGTTTAGTCAGGCTCATTGTTTTGGGTGGATGATGGTTCGGGTGTATTAAGTAGCGGGATCGGTGTGGTGTCGCTCCAAACAATCAACAGTTCTCGAAGACGGTCCAGTTGGGCTTTAGGGGTTGCGGTGATAATGGCAAAGGGTTTATCCGGCTGTGGGGTAACCGCTGTTACCGTCGCAACGGGGTAGCCTTGTGGGAAGGTGCCGCCCAGTCCTGAGGTGATGAGTAAGTCACCGGGTCTAATGTCGCTGTTGTTGGGTAAGTAAGGTAAGTTGAGTTGATTGATTTGACCACTGCCCACGGCAATGGAATATAAGCCGTTGCGGTTGATTTGTACAGGAATGGCATGGCTGGGGTCTGAAATGAGTAAAACTTCAGAACGCATGGCGGTTGAGCGGGTCACTTGACCGACAACACCATTAACACTAATAACCGGTTGATTTTTATGGATGCCAAATCGACTGCCTTTGTTTAAGGCAATTGTGTGTTCATAGGGAGCGAGATTAACGGCTAATAATTCGGCAGTCAGGAGTTGTTCGCCCAATGTAAATGAGTTGCCGAGCAGGGCTTGTAATCGAATATTTTCTTTTTCTAATGCGGCGAGTTTGAGGAGTTTGGTTTGGGCAATAAATTGTTGTTCTTTGAGTCGGGCGTTTTCAGTGACGACATCTTGATAAGAAAGCAGAGAGTCTGACAGTGTTTGGTTGAGTTGCGGGGGTAGATTAACCAGTCGTTCTATGGGGTAAAGCACGATGGAAATCACATTGCGGACATTATCTAATAGATTACTTTGACGATCAGTGATTAACAGGGATACAGATAAAATGACCGTTACCAACAGACGGGTATTGAGTGAGGCACCAGTGGTAAATAATGGTTTTATAGTGGTGCCCTCAGTTGCGTTATGGTAAAAAGCTATTAACGTAACGCCGTGCACGTTGAACGTATGGCATGGCGTTAATAGTTGTAAAAAATGAATGACGAGACCTTGACAAGGTGTGATTAGAGTCGTTATTCCAGAGAAAAGCCAATCATATTTTTATCATCCATCATTTCAAGAATCTTTCCACCGCCACGGGCAACACAGGTTAAGGGGTCATTGGCAATCAGGACGGGGAGGCCTGTTTCTTCGGAAATGAGTCGATCAATATCTTTTAACAGGGCACCGCCACCGGTCAGGACAATGCCGCGTTCAGCAACATCGGCTCCTAGTTCGGGTGGCGTTTGTTCCAGTGCAACCTTTACAGCACCTACGATGCCGGCAAGCGGTTCCTGAAGGGCTTCTAGCATTTCATTACTGTTGAGGGTGAAACTTCTGGGGATACCTTCGGCTAAGTTGCGACCTTTAACTTCAATTTCGGAAATTTCATTGCCAGGGTAGGCTGAGCCGATTTCTTGCTTAATGCGTTCAGCTGTGGCTTCGCCAATTAAGGTACCGTAGTTACGTCGAACATAATTTATAATGGCTTCATCGAAGCGATCACCGCCAATACGAACGGAGGCCGAGTAGACGATACCATTTAAGGAAATGACTGCAACTTCAGAGGTGCCGCCGCCAATATCAAGAACCATAGATCCTTGTGCTTGATCGACAGGTAGGCCTGCGCCGACTGCGGCAGACATGGGTTCTTCAACCAAATAGACTTCGCGGGCGCCCGCCATAGAAGCTGATTCACGGATAGCACGGCGTTCGACTTGTGTTGAGCCGCAAGGAACACAGACTAAGATTCGAGGGCTGGGGCGTAACAGTTTACTTTCATGTACTTTTTCAATAAAAAATCGTAGCATGCGTTCGGTCACGGCAAAATCAGCAATAACACCGTCTTTAAGCGGTCGGATAGCCGTAATATTCCCCGGGGTGCGTCCTAACATAGCTTTGGCATCCGCCCCCACAGCAGCAATAAACTTATTGCCGCGTGCACGGTCTTCCTTAATGGCGACAACGGAGGGTTCATTGAGAACAATTCCTTGTTCTGGAATATAAATAAGCGTATTCGCGGTTCCTAAATCAATTGACAGGTCTGTAGAAAAAAGTCCGCGTATGCGTTTGAACATCATGTTCTATCCTTGCTAATAAAATATTACTACTTTAACAATCGAGTGGGTATTTGGGCAAGATATCAAGTATTATATTTGGTAAAAAGAAATGATATTTTAGTTCATGGAGTAAGAAATGGCGTTAACGACAGAAGAAGTTAATAAAATTGCATATTTGGCGCGGCTTGGGGTTGACGAGAAGGACGTTGACAGTTATGCGAAAGAACTTTCTGGAATTTTAAATTTAGTGGAGCAAATGAGTTCAGTGAACACGGAACACGTTACTCCGATGGCACATCCGATGGATCAAGTGCAAAGATTGCGGGCCGATGAAGTCACAGAAGACGATCAGCGGGCATTATTTCAGGCGCAGGCGCCTGAGATTGAAGCAGGCCTTTATTTAGTACCTAAAGTCATTGATTAGTTAGGAGTTTTGGAATCTATGCATAATCAAACGATCGCTGAATTGGCTAAAGGCCTTCAGGCGGGAGAGTTTTCGAGTCAGGAATTAACAACAGCGCACTTGGCACGAATCAAGCAACACAGTGAGTTGAATTGTTTTATTACGGTGACCGAAGTTGAAGCCATCGCGCAGGCTAAAATAGCGGACCAATTAATTAGCGACGGAAAAGCAGGTCCTTTAACCGGTATTCCGCTCGCACATAAGGATATTTTTTGTACTCAGGGCATTAAAACCAGTTGTGGTTCTAAAATGCTGGATAATTTTCAGGCACCCTATAATGCCACCGTCATTGAGCGATTTAACCAAGCCGGTGCGGTGACTTTGGGCAAATTAAATATGGATGAGTTCGCCATGGGGTCATCCAATGAAACCAGTTTTTTTGGCCCGGTTAAAAACCCTTGGGATCAGTCGGCTGTGCCGGGGGGGTCTTCAGGCGGGTCGGCTTGCGCGGTAGCAGCGCGTTTAGCGGTTGGTGCCACCGGTACAGATACCGGAGGGTCTATTCGTCAACCGGCTGCTTTTTGCGGTATTACCGGCTTGAAGCCGACCTATGGGCGGGTGTCGCGTTACGGCATGATTGCGTTTGCTTCCAGTCTTGATCAGGGCGGTCCGATGACGCGGACAGTAGAGGATGCGGCGTTAATGTTGCAAACAATGGCGGGGTTTGATTCGCGGGATTCAACCAGTGTCGATAAACCGGTGCCAGATTATTCTAAAGACCTCAATGACTCATTGGCAGGGCTTAAAATAGGATTACCTAAAGAGTTCTTTGGAGACAATTTGAATGCGCAAATGGCGCAAGTTGTTGAAGAGGCTATTGCTGAATATACACGATTAGGGGCTGAGGTTGTTGAAGTGTCAATGCCTAATATTAATTTGTCTATTCCGGCTTATTATATTGTTGCACCGGCAGAGTGTTCTGCTAACTTATCACGTTTTGACGGGGTTCGGTACGGGCATCGTTGTGAAGCACCTGAAGATTTAAACGATCTATATATTCGTTCTCGCGGGGAAGGATTTGGCGCAGAGGTTAAACGTAGAATATTGATCGGTACCTATGCCTTATCGACCGGTTATTACGATGCTTATTATCTTCAAGCGCAGAAAATTCGTCGTTTGATCAGTGATGATTTCAAAAAAGTATTGTCAGAGGTCGATGTGTTAATGGGGCCTGTGACACCGACGCCGGCTTTTGGCCTGGGTGAAAAAACAGGAGACCCCATTGAAATGTATTTGTCTGATATGTATACCATTGCGGTTAATTTAGCCGGGTTGCCGGCGCTTTCGATTCCAGCAGGGTTTGTGGATCAGAAGCCGGTTGGCTTACAAATCATTGGTAATTATTTTGATGAAGCGCGGTTACTCAATGTGGCCCACCGTTACCAGCAGGAAACCGATTGGCACCAACAAGCACCCGCGGGTATCGAATAAGAAAGCAGTAGTTTTGAGGTCACTCTTTTTAAGAGTGTATGTAGATAAAAAGGTAAGCGTTACAGAGGCATTTAAATGGAATGGGAAACAGTCATTGGGTTAGAGATTCATGCCCAACTTGCAACAAAATCGAAAATATTTTCGGGCGCATCGACCGCCTATGGCGCTGAGCCAAATACCCAGGCATGTGCGGTTGATTTAGGATTGCCCGGCGTCTTACCGGTATTAAATGAACAAGCGATGCATTTAGCGCTGCGGTTTGGTGTGGCGATCGGTGCGGAAATAGCGCCTTATTCGGTTTTCTCCAGGAAAAATTATTTTTACCCTGATTTGCCGAAAGGCTACCAGATTAGTCAATTTGAGTTACCGATCGTCGGTCAAGGGGTGTTGGATATTGAAGTCGAGGGCGAGACTAAACGCATCGGTGTGACCCGGGCGCATTTGGAAGAAGATGCCGGTAAATCATTGCATGAGGATTTTCAGGGCTTGTCGGGGATAGATTTAAACCGGGCGGGGACACCGTTATTGGAAATTGTGTCAGAGCCGGATATGCGTTCAGCTAAAGAAGCCGTTGCCTATATGAAAAAGTTACATACGCTGGTGCGTTACTTAGGTATTTGTGATGGCAATATGCAGGAAGGGTCGTTTCGTTGTGATGCGAATGTTTCCGTGCGCCCTAAAGGGCAGGTGGAATTCGGTACCCGGGCGGAGGTTAAGAACTTAAATTCTTTTCGCTTTGTCGAGAAAGCTATCAATCATGAAGTAGAGCGTCAGATTGACAGGATTGAATCGGGGTTGAGTGTGGTGCAAGAAACGCGGCTGTATGATTCTGATTTAGATGAAACTCGCTCTATGCGGAGTAAGGAAGAAGCCAACGATTATCGTTATTTCCCAGACCCTGATTTATTACCCGTAGTTATTACGGAAGCATTGATAGAACAAGCCCGTGGCGAACTGCCGGAATTACCGGATGCTAAGAAATTGCGCTTTAAAGAACAGTATGGGGTCGATGAAGAGACCGCGGTGTTATTGACCCATTCCAAAGATACGGCTGATTATTATGAAGCAGTTATCAGTGCTTCGGGTTGTGAGGCGAAGTTATGTACCAATTGGATGACCGGTCATTTAGCCGGTGCTTTAAATAAGGATGGGTTGGATATTACCCAAAGCCCGATCGGACATGTACGTTTTGCCGGATTGTTAGCACGGATAGCGGATAATACGATTTCGGGGAAAATTGCCAAGCAGGTTTTTGAGGCGTTATGGCACAGCGATCAAACCGCTGATGAAATTATTGACCAGAAGGGCTTAAAGCAAATTACCGATACCGGTGCTATTGAAGCCATTATTGACGAGGTGATTGCCAATAATGCCGGTCAGGTTGAGCAGTATTTATCCGGTAAAGATAAGGTGTTTGGTTTTTTTGTCGGTCAGGTGATGAAGTTGACGCAAGGCAAAGCAAATCCCGGTGAAGTGAATGCGATGTTGAAGGAAAAACTAAAGCGTTAAGCCTGCTTTTTGGGGGGTTAATCATTAAAGAGTGTGAGTTTTATTTCTTGAGGCTGTGGGGTGTCTAGTTTAAACGCCCGCAACTCAAGGATGCCTTTGGTATTTAAGGAAATAATCATCTGGATGATATCGGGGTAGTTAGCCATTTTAATATCGGTTTCCGAAGGGATGGCTGGGCTTGTAGGGTGGGAGTGGAAGATGGCAAAAAAATCTTCTCCACGCTCGCGGATAGTTGTCATGGCTTGAATTTGTTGTTGGGCATCCAATAAAAAACGTTGCTCTGGACATTCGGCAATATTATCTACAGGGTAACAACGGTGTGGAATACCGGCTTTGCTACCGACCAGACCGCAAACTTCTTTTGTCGGTGACAATTGAGCGAGATGTAATAGCTCGTTGGTGATACGGCGTGGAATTCTTATGTTGTTAGCAGTCATGGGGCGATGAGTTCAGTGAGTGGTTAATACAGTCGTTTGGGTATTTAAGTGTTATAAACGCCGGTGGTAACGCGGGGGTTGCCGGCCAAGTCGTTGTGGGTCGCAATTCTATCATAATTAAAGCGTTTAAAAATGCCTTGGACATGGGCTTGTTGGTCGTAGCCGTGTTCAATGAGCAGGGGAGCGCCTGCTTTAAGGTGTTGACGGGCATGGTCGGTAATGGTTTGGATATCAGCAAGACCTTGATTGGCGGCAATTAGCGCCTGTTGGGGTTCAAAACGAATATCCCCCTGTGCTAAATGTGGGTCATTCGGTGCGATATAAGGTGGATTGCTGGCAATTAAATCGTAGTGCTGACCGGTCAGCGGTTTAAACCAGTGACCGTGACAAAATTCAATAGTGGTACAACCCAGTTGGTGGGCGTTCTTTTTAGCGAGTGCGAGTGCCTTCGCGCTGGCATCGGTTGCGGTTACTGTCAGTTGCGGGCGTTCGGCGGCCAAGGTAATAGCGATAGCTCCGCTACCGGTTCCTAAGTCGAGTATGTTCAGGGCCTTGTTTTCAGGCAGTGCTAATAAGGCCAGTTCAATTAATAATTCAGTATCAGGGCGGGGGATTAATACGTCAGAATTGACGGTAAAAGGGCGCGACCAGAATTCCCGGGTTCCGGTTAAATAGGCAATAGGATGGCCTGCGTAGCGTTTGTTAACGAGCGTCTTAAATTGCTGGCAATGGTCCTCAGTGAGTTCTTTTTCTGGCCAAGCGGTTAAGTGTGAGCGGTCTTTTTGCAATATAAAGCTCAGCAGTATTTCAGCATCAAGAGTCGGTGAATCTGAAATAGCCGTGAGTTGTTGGCTGGCAGTGCTCAGCAGTGAATGAATAGTGGTCATAAGGATTTGATTTTGACAGTTTAAGCCATTATAACAAGTTGCGTGGTTATGATTTTAAGTGAACGGCCACAGAAAGTTGACGGCTCAGAGGGGGGCGGTGTTAAGACAAGAGGAATTGTGGGTCGGGTGTCCTTATTGCGGTGAAATGATCGAGATATTAGTCGACATTTCTTTAGGGGAGCAACAATATATTGAAGACTGTTCGGTCTGTTGTGCGCCTATCTTAATGAGTACGCAGGTGGATGCAGCGGGGCAGTTCAGTCATATTGACCTGAAAAGAGATGATGAGTAAGGGTAACTAAATACATTTGACGTGCGCTAATTCTTGCCATTGGGTGGTGTAGTGTGGCGATAGCCACTGCGGCGGGGCTTGCCAAGCAGTCTGTAAGCCACTGGCGGCGAATGTTAAACGGTTAGGAAAGCGTTGATTGATCGTGTCGATCGTTTTCATCAGTTTTCTGGCGTGTGATTGATGAGCGTTGTCCGTAAACAGGTCTGCTTGCCGCGGTGTTGTAGGGTGATCAAAATGGCTTAAGACAATACCGCACTGATGGTAGCGGTAGCCTGGTTGAACTAATTGTGTGAGCAGTTTTTTTGCCTGAGCGATAATAACCCGGCTGTCTTGTGTGGCCTGCGGTAGTTTTAAGCTGGCTGAGCGATTATCTGCAGGTGTATTTTTATCAAAGGGATGGGTATTGATAAATAAGGTGATACGGCTCGTCAGGCTGTTTTGAATTCTTAACTTTTCACCGGCACGGAGACAAAAATGGCTGAGTGCTTGAGCCAATAACCGATGGTCACGGAGGCCGCCTTTGAAACTTCTGGAGCAAATAATTTGTTGTTTAGTGGCGGGAACCTCATCGAGTGTTAAGCAGGTAAAGCCGTTGAGTTCCCGAACGGTTCGGGCGGCCGTGACAGTGAATAACGATCGAATCCATTCAGGGTCTTGTTGTGCTAAATCCCAGGCCGTTATGATCTTAAGCGCTTGTAATTTTTTTGCGGTTTTAGAGCCAATACCCCAAATGTTTTTAACAGCGGTCAATTTTAAGTAGCAGGCTCTGTCGATGGGGCAAGAGAGGTTGAAAATGCCGGTGGTTTTTTCTTGCTTGGCGATCTTGTTGGCAAGTTTTGCGAGTGTTTTAGTCGGGCCCAGACCGATACTCACAGGGATGCCGGTGTGTCGTTGCACCGTGCGGCGAATGGTTTGAGCTTGCGCCTTAATACTTTGAGTCGGCAATGTTTGGAGTGTTAAAAAAGATTCATCAATGGAATAGATTTCAAGGTGTGGGGTAAAGCCTGCTAAGGTACTCATGACACGGTTGGAAAGGTCGCCGTAGAGTGAATAGTTCGATGAAAAAAGCTGTACTCGGTGTTGTTTAATTAAAGGCATAACCTGATGCACGGGGGTGGCCATTTGAATGCCGAGCGCTTTGACTTCTTCGCTACGGGCAATAATGCAGCCGTCATTATTACTGAGCACGGCGACGGCTTTACCGTGCAGGTCCGGTCGAAACAAGCGCTCACAACTGACATAAAAATTGTTGCAATCGACTAAGGCAAAACAGGGCATTATGGTATTTTTTTAAGGGTCGTCTGTAGGGGTTTTAAAGGGCGTGAATAACATTGGTCACCACGCCCCAAATGACCAGATCAAAATCTTCTCGAATCAGGATGTCGGGGTAATCGCTGTTTTCGCTGGCGAGGATGAGTTGTTCGTGGCGTTGAATCAGTCGTTTTACAGTCAGTTCACTATTCACCGCACAAATAACGATCTTTCCCGGAACGGCCTCAAGTGAGCGGTCGACCACCAAAATATCATTAGGGTGGATCCCGGCACCCAGCATCGATTCACCCTCGGCGCGGACAAAAAAAGTTGCAGTCGGTTTGCTAATCAGTAGTTCATTTAAATCCAGTGTTTTTTCAATATGGTCATCAGCTGGAGACGGAAATCCAGCAGCGACTTTTCCGGTAAAAAGTGGACAGGCAAGGGTGTTAGGGTTTTGCGCGGGATGAAGAAAACTATCAGTCATCGTTTTTTCCAGTGACGGGTGTTGTTTACGGTGATCGAGTAGTTGCCTAACGGTTGGCATAAGACTTTCAGGCACACGAATAGCCCGGGTACTTTCGCCATAGACAGAGGAGCCTTTTTTTCGACCAGCGCCGGAGCGTGGGCCGCCATGGTTGTTTTGCATACAAAGTATCGGGAGAGGAAGGTGACTAGGCTTGAAAAGTGTACAGTAATTAGTTGACCGAAAGCAAGGGTTAACTTTTAAGTGATTTGGAGTTCTGTAAGATTACCGAGTATTCTTGATCGTGATGAGATTCGTGAGTCAGAGTGTAGAGGCATTACGGCCAACCGGTGTTGGCCGTAACTAAAGGTTAAAGTATCTTAAAACGTATAGTAGACCGAACCTGAAAAGGTGCGTTCATAGTTAGTTGGGTAGACGACAGTGGAATTACCGTAGTCGACAAATTGACCGTTAGCGACTTCAAGTAGATTGTTAACAGAGAAATCGACCGTCCAGTGTTGATTGTCAGAGAGTTGGTAGTTAATAGCACTGGAGTTATAGCTTTGATGTTCGAACTGGCTATTGTCAAAGTCATCCATGTGATAGCTTCGTGATTTGTATTTATGTGAGAGTTTTATCCCATGGTGTTGGAGGGGAAGTAGGGTGCTGGTAAATTGTTTGCCAACAGAGGCCAAAATAACATGGTGGGGTTGGCCGCCTATTTCATAAACACCGGTGCCCAATTTAGCGCGAGTATCAGTGTAGGTGTAGTTGATATTGGCGTCAAAAAAATCGAAGTTTTTGTAAAGGGATAATTCTATGCCGTATTTTTCTGAACTGCCGTAATTGGTGTTGCTGTACGTTGCTGTATTGTAGAAAATTTCTTTTTTGAGGTCAGAATAGTACAAATCCAACTTGATCTTTAGGGTATCGTCTATATGTTTATAACCCGTCGAATAAGTATCCATGGTCATGGTATCGATAAATGCGTTGAACTCAGTTGGTTGGCCCCAAGGGGTAGTAAAAAAACGATCAATATCTGGAGATTGATAGGCGTGTTGGTAGCTGAAAAATAAGGCATCGTTCTTGAGTAAAGAATAGTTAAGTGCCGCATTGTAAGCATTAGGCGATTCGGTACTGGTTAAGAGTGGATTACTACTTTTGTGGTTAAAAGATATATAAGCTTGTCTGAAGCCCGCGTTAAGGCTTAAACGGTCAGTAATGAAAAAGTCACCGGAAAAAAAGCCGGCAATGTTTTCTTTTGAGGTGAATTCGGTGCTGTTAGTATTTGCACGTTCATTGAATTTATAGTCAAAACCAGTTTTTACAATAAAACGGTCCTGAATGGTCTGAAGTACGAATCGATGGTTATGGCCATCGTAGTGCTGATCGGAACCATAACCACTTGACCAAGTGGTTTCTCTGGTTCTGTCGGTTTTACCAAAAGTATAAGATAAGTTAAATACCTCGTTAATTTTATACTTTAAGGAGGTAGTAATATCTTCATCACGAGAAATTAATCGTGTGCCTCCTGTGACGTCTTGGTCGGGATCTTTGCTGAATTTTTCGTGACTAAGAGAGCCTGTGTAAAATACTTTAGAGTTGTTTTTATGATAGCTGGCTGTGGCTTCAAAGTCACCGGCTTTGAAGCCCCAAGTGGCTTTGCCATTCAGGTTTTCATTGATGTCTCTTCGGCCGCCTGGCCATACATTGTTGTCAGCAAGGACTTGTTTTTTACCGTCAGAACCGCTGTAGGAAAATTGTGCGTCAGCGAGCAATTTTACATCGTGAAATTCGGTTACTGAGCCAATGTGGGCGTCAGCAATTCTGTTGGCGTAGGTGCCGCCGCCGGCCTTTAGTGAGCCAAATAATTTTTCTCGGTTAAAAGAATTATTGGTCTGGATAATAATGGTACCAGCCGCTGAATTGTCACCGTAAAGGACAGAGCCACTGCTGTTGAGGATTTCAATCTTTTCAATTGATTGGAGTGGAATAGAGCCTATTTGTTGGGGGACCATATCAATGGCATTAATAGAAACGCCGTCGACAATAATGTTAATGGTTTGATAACCATCTTGTATGCCAAATCCACGCATGGATATTTTTGGAGTTAATGGGTTGCCTGAGCTTGGATCTATTTGTAGAGTGGTGTTGTATTTAAAAAAATTCAGTAAGGTATTGGCACCGCTTTTCTTGATGTCTTCTTTAGAGTAGATGGAGACGGATTTAGGGGATAAAAGTTCGTCTAACAGTGAGGCGCTTGCTGTAACGGTAATCGGCGATAAAATCGCCTGATCAGGGTTGTCCACGTTGTAAGCTTTAATGGCTTCTTGGTTTGTTGGAAACTGATGGGAAGGTTTGAGGGTGTTGGGGCCTTCTTCAGCGTGTATCGATAGTGCAGCAGTCGCTAAGAGCAAGCCGCTTAAAATTTTTTTCATGCTTCTCTCCGCGCCGCCCGCGCATAAGTGTGCGTTTTTAAATGACAGCAGAAAGATGAGGGAATAGCCCATCCGCAATGGATTGACCTATTCGTAACCAGCCTCCCCGCTGTAGCGAATTGCATTCAGGCCGGTCTCCGGGCTTATAAGTGGCGTGTGCCGCAATCATTAACCTTCCCGTGTATTAACACAGTGGTGTAACCGATGATTGTTATCCTTACTTACCGTTGCGGGGGCAGCATCGGTTTTGATGAATGTCATCGCACCGATTTCCCGTTTACCCCTTGAAACACTGTCGTGCGGCAAGGGACCTAAAGCAATCCGATATTATGACAGGTTAAGGCGCTAGCGTATAGTGAAGTGCTAATGGAGAGGGGTTAGTAATGAGGCGGCTTTTCATCGATAACAGGATCGCTATTGAGGGTGTCGGCCATTTCCTGAACGCGGCCGATAAGTTGTTGGCATAGCAGTTCGAGGTGGTCGATTTGTTTTTGTTGTTGGTGCAGAGTATCGCTGAGTTGCAAAGTAGTGAGTTCTTGGAAGGCAAGTTTGCTTTCGATCGCTTCTAGTCTTGAGTCGGTCATAATGAGGCGTTGGTATCGTGAGTAAAGGAGTTAAATAAGTGTTGTAAATGGGGGGTGCCTAGGCGGTTCATCAGGGCAATATTGTGCTCAATAATCACCTCGGTGTCGCTGTAGTGCAACAGTGCCTTTTCGATGCTGCTTTCTCGTAGCAAATGCAAAATCGGATACGGTGAACGATTGGTATAGTTTTCAGCAGCATCAGGCTGCGTGTTGGCAAAAAGATACTGTGGGTGAAAACTGGCTAATTGGTAAATGCCTTCGTAACCTTGGGCTTTGAGTAAGGGTTCTGCAATGGCAAGAAGGTCCAGAAAGTCATCAAAGTCGGCGAGTCCTTGTGGACAAATAAACAAGGTAGTTTCAAGTGTCGCTTGGCTATCGAGCCGTTGGCATTCGCTGATTAAGGCTTCAAGGCGATCGGCTATCGCAGTGTTGCGATCAATGTGGTAGTGGATTTTTTCTTGGATAAAGACGGTCTTGGCAAAGGGGCAAAGGTTTTCCCCGATGACCAGTGTTTTAATCCATTGTTGGCAGTGCCTGATGATTGCATTGTCATGAACGACTGAGTTAATAGACATAAAGGCGGTGACTGATAGATGAATTTGTTGTTAGTTTACGCATTTGTGTAGAGAAAGTATTGATCTGATCTTTTATAATAACCATTATTTTTAGACTGAAGGTCGTGACAGTTATTTTGTTAAGTTCCAAGCGGGTATTAATCACGCAATTATGAATGAAATTCCTTTTGTCTATGAGATTCGTTATAGCCAGAGAGCTAAACGGTTACGATTGGTTGTGACACCCGAAAAAGTAGAGGTCGTGGCTCCGAAACGTACTGCGGGGGCCGATATTCGCCGCTTCGTACACGAACAGCAGGCATGGGTGTGTAAAACTTTGGCGAAAGTAGCGGCACAGCCGAACCAATTGCCAAAGCCCGTTAATTATCAAGCCGGTGCTAAAATTCCTTTTCGCGGTGAGCTTTGGCCATTAGTGCTTAAACCCTCAGCGCGTAAGCGCGTTAAGATTAGTTTTGATCAGGCTTTTATCGTTGATTTACCCACCTTATTGGCCCCTGGTGCCGTGTCAGAGGCGATAAAGAAGGCACTGACGGTGTGGTTGAAGAAACAGGCTCTTGTTGCCGCCGAGCAATTTTGCGAGCAGCATAGTAAACGGTTTCAGTTGTATCCCAACTCAATTCGGGTGCGGCAACAGAAAACACGGTGGGGGAGTTGTGGTGCAGGCAACGATATCAATTTAAATTGGTTGCTTATTTTAGCGCCACCTGCGGTATTAGAATATGTCATGGTTCATGAGTTATGTCATATTAAAGAAAGAAATCATTCGCGTCAGTTTTGGGCTTTAGTCGCCAAGCACTTGCCGGATTATCAGCAACAGCGGGATTGGCTTAAAACGCACGGTGCACAACTTATGATGGGGTTATAAATGTCGTTACGGAAGAGTTTGTTTTATGGTTTTTTAGTGCTTATTGTTTTGGTGGGTCAACAGGTGGTGAATAGGGATCTTGTTGAGGGTGTGCCGCCGAAAGTTCACGGCGCGGTCATTAACAATAAGGTGCCTTGGGAGGGTGCTATTGAAGGCCCGGGTGTTATTTATTTTTGGGCCAGTTGGTGTGGTATTTGTCAATCCATTCAAGGTACGATGAGCGATGTGTTAGTACAAATGTCTGGCATGACGGTGGCGGTAAAATCAGGGTCCAATGAAGACGTTCAAAAATACTTGAAAAAGTCAGAACTTGATTGGCCCGTGGTTAATGACGCGGATGGTGCAATAGGCGACGCTTTTGGTATTCGTGGGGTGCCGACTATTTTTGTTATAGGCCCTTCGGGGAAAATTAAATTTACGGCTGTGGGTTATACCAGTGCAATCGGCTTGCAGTTACGTTTGTGGTTAGCCGGTTTTGAATAGTGTTTTGACTCGAGAGCGCAGCGTGATGTTGCTGTTCTTTTTATCCGGCGTAACGGGGCTTGTTTATGAGGTCTTTTGGTTTAAGGAATTAAGCCTGTTATTGGGTAGTTCGACTCAAGCCATGGCCACGACATTAGCGGCCTTTTTTTTAGGGTTGGCAGTGGGCAGTTATCACTGGGGTGCACGGGCAGCGGGTTGTAATAACCCGCTACGGCTTTATGGGCTGTTGGAATTGGCTGTGGCCCTGTCAGTCGGGGGCTATTTTTTTCTTATGAAGGGCTATGCGGTTATTTATCCAGACTTGTTTAATGCCTTTGGTAATCAGCCGAAAGTATTTTTAGCCACTAAGTTTTTGTTGGCAATGGTGGTATTATTTCCACCGGCTTATTTTATCGGCGGTACGCTTCCGGTGGTAGGCCAGTATGTGGATCGTGTCGGTAAGCAACGCGGTGTTAAAGTAACTTCGCTCTATGTGATTAATACCTTGGGTGCGGTTGTCGGAACACTGTTGGCAGGTTTTTATTTGCCGGTTGCTTTGGGTTATGAACAGAGTTATTTTCTGACTATGGGATTAACCTTGTTGGTTGGGTTGTCAGCGCTTGGTCTGTCACGGGGAGTGACGAAAATACATATTTCAGCGCCCCAAGAGCACCCCGATATTGTTACCACGCAAGGCGACATAAGTTTAGCTGGTTTAAAACAGTTATCGTTTTTTTCTGGTTTTACGGTGTTATCACTAGAGGTTTTGTGGGGCCGTATGTTTGAGCAGGTCTTACAAAACTCGGTCTATACCTTTGCCATTATATTAGCACTTTTTTTATTGTGTATAGCACTAGGGAGTTTCTTGGCTTATCGGTTAATGCAAAGTTCCTTGGTTAATGAAGCGTGTTTTTTTTGGCAATTAATGGCAAGTGCGGTCTTGATTGGCCTGTCTCCGTTTGTGTTTTTATGCTTAACAGAAAACTTAAATTATGTCGGCTCGAATACCGGATGGGCTGAATATATTTTGACGATTGTGGGTATAGGAGCAATCGTAATGGGGCCGGTGTTGCTATGTCTGGGCGGTCTATTGCCGCAGTTGATTAAATTCAGTGAAGCGCGCGGTGGCATGACCGGAAGCGTTGTCGGTACTTTGGTCGCATTCAATACAGCGGGTGGTATTGTGGGGTCCTTAGTGACAGGGTTCTTCGTTTTTGATTATTTAGGATTGTGGGCCGGTATTCGTTGTTTGGCCGTTTTATACTGTTTGGCCGCTTGGTTTTGGTTGCCTCGGTGTCAATCGTCGTCACGGTTGACAGTCTTGCCAGCGGTGGGTTTGTTCTTGTTGGTGTCGTTTTTGGATGTCGGGCAATTACCTGCAGTTAAAATTGATGCCGTCAATGACGGAGAAAGTTTATTGGCTGTGACAGAAGGGAGTGCTGCAACGGTTGCGGTTATTCGCCGCGGCGATGATGTGAAAATAAAAATAAATAATCACTACACCTTAGGCGGCAGTGGTTCACGCGTTTTAGAGGCGTTCCAAGGGGAGTTGCCCTTGTTAGTACATCCTAATCCACAGGCGGTTAATATCTTAGGTTTAGGCACCGGCATAACGGCGGGGGCGTCGCTCTATTACCCACTTCAATCATTAACGGTGACGGAAGTGATTCCAGAAGTGATTCAAGCTGCGGATGATTATTTTGCTGATTATACCAACGGTCTTTTCTATGACCCAAGGGCGCAGGTGATTGCAGAAGATGGCCGCAATTATTTACGAGGAACGGCGGCTGCTTTTGATGTCATTATCAGTGATTTATTTGTACCGTGGAAAGCCGGTGTTGGCGGCCTTTATTCAGTTGAGCATTATCAGTCGGTGCGTGCACATCTGCAAGCTGGAGGTATTTTTATGCAATGGTTGCCGGCCTATCAATTAAGTGCAGACTCTTTTAAAACGATTACGCGAACCTTGTTGGCGGTTTTTCCTCAGGTGACTGTTTGGCGCGGTGACTTTTCGTCCAGAACACCGGTCATTGGTTTGATCGGACACTTAACGCCGAGTGGCTTTGATAAAAATACAGTAGGGTTGTCTTTACAGCGATCTACAGCATCAGGATTGCCGTTGTTAACGCATTATGTGGGGAGTTTTTTGAGCGATGAAAAGCCATTGGGGAATGGCGCTATCAACAGCGATGACCGACCCTTGATTGAATTTCAAATGCCGATTAACCAACGACAAGTTAAGGCGGGACAACAGTATTGGCTGGCGGGGGATGCCTTAATGGCCTTTATGAGTAGTTTACAGCAGCGCATGGTTGCGGGTGAAGACACGTTTTTAGCGGCATTATCAAAGGCCGATAAGGCCTTGGCAATAGCAGGTCTTTATTTTCATAAGGCGCAATGGCTTCAAACACAAGGGCGCATTAGGGCTGCCGAGCTACAATTGGCAAAATTTCAAGAAAGTTCTGGCGTCGTAGCGTTGCTATCAGACGTTATTTCAGAGTAATAGGTTAAAAAACAGTGTTGTGACGTTAATAAACGATAACAATGGCTCTATTTATATTAAAATAGTCGGTTAGGTTCTTTCTGGCGTATCGGGTGGTCAAGGTTGGAAAGTGTTGTTGTGCGGTAAATCGAGGTTGTTATGCGAATTATTTTATTGGGAAGCCCTGGGTCTGGGAAAGGAACGCAGGCGCAGTTTATTACACAGAAGTACGGGATTCCTCAAATATCTACGGGTGATATGTTACGTGCCGCTGTTAGAGCAGGCACGCCTCTCGGGGTTGAAGCGAAAAAAGTGATGGATGCCGGCGGTTTAGTCTCAGATGAAATTATTTTAGGGTTGATTTCAGAGCGTATTGTTGAGGGTGATTGTGAGAATGGCTTTTTATTGGATGGCTTTCCACGAACGATTGCGCAAGCAGAAGGCTTAAATGCGATGGAGATTGCTATAGATCATGTCGTTGAGATTGCCGTTGAAGATGATGGCATTATTAACAGAATGAGTGGCCGACGGGTGCATGCAGAATCTGGGCGTAGTTATCATATTGAATTTAATCCACCCCAAGAGGCAGGCCTAGATGATGTCACCGGTGAGCCTTTGGTTCAACGTGAAGACGATCAGGAAGAAACCGTTCGTAAACGTTTGGAGGTTTACCATCAGCAAACAAAACCCTTGGTTGATTTTTATCAGTCAGCGAGTCGCTCTGGCGCAGTGAAATTTAGCTCCGTTATCGGTACGGGCGCGGTGAGCGACATTACGGCGGCGGTATTTGCCAGTTTGGAAAAATAAATTGTCTCGGGGGCGTGAGCGCCCATTAGGGTTAGTAAAATTGTAAGAGGATTGAAATGGCTAAGAAATTTAATGTGGCAGTCGTGGGTGCAACCGGTGCTGTGGGTGAGGCAATGTTGTCGATTTTGGAACAGCGTGGTTTTCCCATAGGCGATATTTACCCGTTGGCCAGTAGCCGTTCCGTCGGTAAGCGTATTAGTTTTAACGGGGAATCGGTCAAAATTGGTGATTTAGCTGAGTTTGACTTTAGTCAGGTACAAATAGGGCTGTTTTCTGCCGGTGCTTCCGTTTCAGCAGAATATGCGCCGAAAGCTACGGCCGCTGGGTGTGTGGTCATTGATAATACCTCGCAATTTAGATACGACACTGATATTCCATTGGTGGTCCCAGAAGTTAATCCGGAGAGTATTGCGGCATTTTCTAATCAAGGTATTATTGCGAACCCTAATTGTTCAACGATCCAGATGGTGGTTGCATTAAAGCCTATTTATGATGCGGTGGGTATTGACAGAATTAATGTATGTACTTATCAGGCGGTGTCAGGTTCAGGTAAAGTGGGTGTTGAAGAAGTGGTTTCCCAAACGGCTAAATTATTAAATGGTAAGCCGGTGACATCGAAGGTTTATCCTAAGCAAATTGCGTTTAATGTTTTGCCGCAGATTGATGTTTTTATGGACAATGGTTACACCAAAGAAGAAATGAAGATGGTATGGGAAACCAAGAAAATAATGGCCGATGAGGCTATTAAAGTGAATGCGACAGCAGTACGGGTACCGGTTTTCTTTGGTCATTCTGAAGCGGTGCATTTAGAAACAAAAACAGCGATTAGTGCGAGTGAGGCAAGAGCCCTACTTGAAAAGGCGCCGGGTGTGACCGTTGTTGATGTGCGTGAAGAGGGTGGCTATCCAACCGCTGTGACGGAGTCTTCGGGGGATGATGCCGTTTTTGTAGGACGGATTCGGTCGGATATTTCGCACCCACGGGGGCTTAATTTATGGGTAGTGAGTGATAACGTTCGCAAAGGTGCGGCTTTAAATAGTGTACAGATCGCTGAGATTCTAGCGCAAGATTATTTGTAACGCACAGGGTCGTTAAGCTTAAGTTTTTTATAAAGTGGCAGCTAATGGGTTACAGGGTTGGGTGTTAGTCTTTCAGTTGCTCTAAGAGTTGATCTTGGTGATCGAAAAATGATTGTAACGCTTTTTCTAAGGATTCAAGGGCGCTAGCAAGCTGTTTAGTCGTATGGTTTTTGGCAAATGTTTCTAGTTTTTGGGCGGCCTGCTGGATTGAGGTAAGCCCACAAAAGGCGGCTGAACCATTGAGTTTATGGGCGCAGTTTTGTAGTTGCTTGATATTTTGTTGGTCAACAGCGGTCTGTATTTCAGACAGTTGTTTTGGGAAATCATCAAAACAGCGCTCGAGTAGGGTTTGTGCGAGCTGTTTGTTTTGTTGCGTTTTAATGAGTAGCGGTATTAGAAAGTCGGGTGACAACGGGGCGGTGGAATGTTGCTGTTGTAACTCAGTGATTTGGAAGATTATTTTTTTAAGCGTGGAGGTTAGGAACGGCACCGTAAGGATGTCGTCGCAGGGGTGAACATCAACCGTTGGAGGTAAGCCTTGGCCGCGTGATATGACGGCAATGAGATGACACGGTTTGTGAACGCTAAGCTGGCTGATGAGCTGTGTTGTATTAAAGTGAGGGTTTTCTAGATCAAGAAAGGCAGCATCAAAGATGCTTTGTGACAGTATGCTCAAGTGACCTGGTAGGGTATGGGCGCAGACTATCTCTTGGCTATGTGTGTTCAAGTGGTGCTGTAGTTGTTGAGTAATTGAGGGGTTTGAGCTGTTAATCAGTATTGTTAAAGGCGTTCGCATCTTAAAAAACCTTATTAATTGAGCTGGATAATAGTTAATGTAACAAAATTTTTAGAAATAAAGAATTTCATCGGTATTAGATGGTTAACTGACTTGGTTTTTTTGGAAATTTCGAGCGGTTATTTGTTAAAACCGGTTGTTGTTTGGATTGTTATCAATAGGCCGTTTTATTTTGTAAGAAGGGTTTTATTGGTGGGATTTTATATAGGGTATGGGGGATCTGGGTTTACAACGACGCAGTCAGTCCGTATCATTTTCAACCATTTGGCTGACAATATTGATTGTTCAATGCCTTTGTACACAGTGAATAATGACAAAAGATAAGAGTAAAAAGATGTATAACCTTAAACCCAACCAAGATTATCGGGACGAAAGTTTATTCCCTAATGTTGATCTTTCGCCGGAAGCTTTGCTCGAAGATACCGCAAAACATTATGATGATTGTTATTGGGATTATTTACGGGTGTGGTGTAATCGCCGTAATTTAGCCTTGCATTATGGGCACTGGACCAGTGATGAAAAATACAATCATCACCAGGCATTATTAAATAAAAATCAATTGCTTTATGATTTAGCCGGTATTAAGTCTTCAGACCATGTTTTGGATGCGGGTTGTGGTATCGGCGGAAGTTCTATCTGGATGGCTGAAACGCATCAAAATCGGGTGACTGGTATTACCGTGAGTGCAAAACAAACGCGCTATGCCAAAAAGCACGCGGAACGTCATGGGGTTGCTGATAAGGTGAACTTTGAAGTTTCAGATTTTTGTAACACCCCTTTTGAAGATGAATCCTTTGATATTATTTGGGGATTAGAGAGTGTTTGTTATGCCGTCGATAAGGCAGATTTTTTAAGAGAAGCTTATCGGCTACTACGCAAAGGCGGGAAAGTTGTGGTTTGTGATGGTTTCTTTGCCCGTGAGGAATTCTCTCAAAGAGAATGGGATGCGAACATGGCCTTTTTTAACGGCTGGGCGGTACCTAATCTGGCAACGCGGCGCGACTTTAATGAGAAGTTGGAGCAAGAGAATTTTAAATCTATTGCGGTTCATGAGGTGACAGCAGCCACAATGCCTTCATCTGACCATATGTACAAAATTTCCAAGTGGCTACGGCCGGTACAAACGTTCAGAGAGTGGTTTGGGCTAAGTTCTAAGGCACAAACGGCGAATTTTGAAGTCGGCTTCGCACAAAACATTATGTTCCGAGAAGCGTTAGTGGAATATTGTATTTTTACAGCAGAAAAATAACGGTTATTGTAGGGAGGCCTTAGGCTTCTCGCAGAGTACTGAAGACCTAAAAAAAACCACATTGGACAAAGCCAATGTGGTTTTTTTTAGTTAAGGTGTTTTGTTGATTAGTGCAGTAGCGTATTCAGCTGAGTTGAGTTCAGCGATCTACATTTTAAAGTGGCATAGCCAGCGTGCAGCCAATGCGCAATCTAATCAGAGTCCTGATTGAACAGTTGTTTATGGGGTAAATGTCTTCAGAAGCCTTGATTTTGTGGATGGAATTCCTATTCTTGTTTGCAGATAACATCTGGGTTGTTTGTGGCTACGTGGATTGATAGTTGTCATTAGAGCAGTCATTTTAATAAATCGAATACGTTGAGATATTTGATTTCCCTACTAATCGTAAGGGTAAAAGGGTTGTTTGAATATCATTTTCTTTTCAAAAAACCCGATGGTATCAGTCCGTCCCTAGCTATAAGGAGTTGCCAATGAAATCTCTTACCATTTTCTTTTCTATCCTTTTCCTGACTGTGAATGTATTAAGCGGCTGTACGGTTGCGCTGGTTGGCGGTAGTGCCGTTGGCGGTTACATGATCGGTGAGGATGATCGTAAAGCTGGGCGTATTGTCGATGATGCTGTCATCACGGCAGAGGTTAAAGCCTTATTTTTAGGTGATAGCCAAATTGAATCCTTCAAGATATCCGTTGATACTCACCAAGGCATTGTGACTCTTACCGGAAACGTCCCCAGTAAAAGAATGATTAATCGTGCCATCGAGTTGACCCGTACCGTCGAAGGTATCAGGGAGATTAATTCTCTTCTACTGGTTGACGGCGAGCAGGCTGCGATGGAGTAAGCAGTCGCTATGCCAAATTAAAATCGCAATTGGGCACTGTTTTTAGGTACCGTTCAATGCGAGGTGTGGGTCGAGTTTCTGGGTATGGGTACTCTTATTGGTCATGGGTAATCAGGTTGTGGTGGCTGTAAACATCAAGAGCCGTTAAGTTATTCATAGAATACCTGTAGTAGTGAAGCACTCACTTAAGATCCTGTCTTTAAGTAGTTTTTTTTACATTAGGTGTATTTTGAGGGTGAGATGCGTTTTAACGGGTCTTTTTGGCGGCTAATTTGTTTCTTTTATGACGGTGAGTGTTATGGTAAGTCGTAGGCGAGAGAGTGTTTTAACCGATAATGGACAAACCCGATGTGTACCCATGAACTCGTTTCACAATTTCAAGAAGCCATTCATAACGCGCGGCTTGAAAAGTCGCGATTACAGATTGTCGGTGGCGACACCAAGGCCTTTCTAAAAGCCAATGTGCCAGCGCCACTTACACGATTAGAAATAGGGGGTTACCAAGGTATTGTTGATTATCAACCCAGTGAGTTGGTGCTGACTGCGCGTGCCGGAACGTCGTTGAAGGTAATCAATGAGACTTTGGCTGAGCAGAGGCAAATGTTAGCCTTTGAGCCGCCGACGTTTGGACGCTCAGCGACACTGGGAGGTATTGTGGCCAGTGGATTGTCAGGGCCTAGGCGACCCTTCACTGGGGCGGTTCGTGATTTTGTCTTGGGGTGTAAAATCATTAACGGTCAGGGCGAAGTTTTAACTTTTGGAGGGCAGGTTATGAAAAATGTGGCCGGTTATGATGTGTCACGGTTGATGGCCGGCTCAGAAGGGACTCTGGGTGTTATTTTAGAAGTGTCACTGAAGGTGTTGCCAGTCCCGAAAAAAGAGCTAACCCTTAACATAGCAATGCCGATTGAATCTGCATTGGTTCAAATGGTTGCGCTTCGCCGTCACTATCTTTCTATCAGTGCAGTGGCTTACGAGAAGGGTTGCTTACGGGTTCGTTATTCGGGTTCTAAAACAGGTATTTTGTCAGTGTTGGATACATCAGTGATCACTGATGTACACGTTGAACCCAGCCAAAATTTTTGGCATGCGCTAAAAGAACAACACGTTGATTTTTTTCATACGAAGGATGATTTATGGCGCATATCAGTCCCTCCGGCAACGCCTGTTTTAAGTGTTCCCGGTCACTGGTTTTACGATTGGGCCGGTGGTTTGCGGTGGCTCAAAACGACAGCGCCGGCAGCGGTGGTTTTTGGTGCGGCTGTTGCTTGCGGCGGCACGGCGCGCTTGTTCCGTTCGAGGCAACTAGCGCCATGGCCGAGGCAGGAGGTAGCGCTACCATTAGCGCAACTCAATAAACGTGTTAAAGCAGCCTTTGACCCGAGTGAATTGTTTGTATAACTTCAGGTTTCGACGTTATTAGCATGCAGACTAAATTAACTCCATTAATTCAAAAAAGACCTGACAGTGCTGAGATAGAGCGTATTCTGCGGTCTTGTGTTCATTGTGGTTTCTGTAATGCGACTTGCCCGACCTATAATGTCTTAGGGGATGAGTTAGACGGTCCTCGAGGGCGCATTTATTTACTCAAACAAGTGTTTGAAGGGGGTGATGTTTCGAAGGCGACGCAATCCCATCTTGACCGCTGTTTGACGTGCAGAGCGTGTGAAACGACATGCCCCTCAGGGGTTCGCTATGGTCGTTTGCTTGATATTGGCCGCGGCGAAGTTGAGAGGCAAGTGCCGCGTTCAATGCGAGCAAAGGTGGTTCGGTTCTTCGTACAGAGAATCTTGCCTTATCGTTGGCGCTTTAAAGTGCTATTTTCTTTGGCGCAACGATTAAGATTCTTGGCGCCACGGTCTCTTCGAAAGAAGATGCCTGAGGTATCTATGCCTTCGTATTGTTGGCCTACCACTAAGCATAAGCGTCAGGTCTTGTTGTTGGAGGGCTGTGTGCAACCGGCATTGGCGCCGGCTATTAATCTCAAGGTCGCTACGGTGTTAGATAAGTTGGCGATAACGCCGTTGAAAATAAAGAATGAGGGTTGTTGCGGCGCATTAAGCCATCACTTTGTAGCACATCAACAAAGTACTGATTTTATAAAGCGCAATATTGACCAATGGTGGCCTTATGTCGAGGCCGGTATTGAAGCTATTGTTTCGACAACCAGTGGTTGTGGTGTCATGGTTAAAGATTACGGTGACATTATGCAATACGATGCTGTTTATGCAGAAAAAGCACGCCGTATTGCAACGTTGACTTGTGATATTAGTGAGTTGCTTTTGGCAGAAGCGATACCCGTATCTAATATCGGGCAAGGGGCATCGGTTGCTTTTCATAATCCTTGTACCTTGCAGCATGGTCAGAGGGTTGTTAATGCTGTTGAAACGATTTTGCAGCGTCAAGGCTATCAATTGCTTGAGATAGATGGCGCCCAAGACTGTTGCGGCTCGGCAGGGGTGTATTCTTTTTTACAGCGCGCTATTTCACAACGCTTGTTAACGGAAAAAATATTTTTTTTGGAAGTGATGAAGCCAGATATGATAGTAACGGCTAATGTGGGTTGCCAAACGCATTTACAATCAGCATCGACTGTGCCGGTTACGCATTGGATTGATTTGTTATGATCTGTCGTCATCGCTTGTGAGTCGACTATTTCGAGTTAAAAATAATAGCAAAGCCGGTGTTTTTTTAAGGGGAAAAGCGGCGGAGTGTGAGGTTTAAGGCTTTTTTTGTGGGTAACGCGGTGGTTTAAGTTATCTTATATTGGGTTAGACTCTGCGTTTTTTAGGATAAAGTCTGCTAAAATAGAGCCAAAATGGCATTAGTGTGATGTCGATTAATAGAGTTTTAGCAAGTAGTAGGGCGGTAGATTAAAAGGCATATGGCAAAAAAATTATACGTGCTGACAAGTGGTTGTCAGATGAATGAATATGATTCTGACAAAATGCGTGATGTTCTGAGAGATTCCCATGGGTTGGAAACAACGAATAACCCTGAAGAAGCAGATGTTTTATTATTGAATACTTGTTCTGTTAGAGAGAAAGCCCAGGAAAAAGTTTTTTCGCAACTGGGTGTGTGGCGTAAACTCAAAAACAAGAATCCTGATCTCATTATTGGTGTCGGTGGCTGTGTCGCTAGCCAGGAAGGTGAGATGATCCAAAAAAGAGCGCCTTATGTAGATATTGTGTTTGGTCCTCAAACCTTACATCGTTTGCCGCAGTTATTGGATAAAACGCAAAGTAGTCACGCAAAAGTAGTAGACATATCATTTCCTGAAATTGAGAAATTTGATGCTTTACCTGAGCCTCGAGCTGAAGGGCCCAAAGCCTTTGTGTCGATTATGGAAGGGTGTAGTAAATATTGTACCTTTTGTGTAGTTCCTTATACCCGGGGCGAAGAAATTAGCCGGCCGTTAACCAGTGTGATTAAAGAAATTACTGAATTAGCGAATCAGGGTGTGCGAGAAGTTAATTTATTAGGGCAGAATGTCAATGCCTATCAGGGTGCAATGGATGATGGCGATAACGCTGATTTTGCCTTGTTATTGCATTACGTTGCCGGTATTCCAGGGATCGGGCGGATTCGTTTTACTACCTCACATCCGGTTGAGTTTTCTGACAGTTTGATTGAGGCGTTTGCCGAAATTCCGGAATTAGTCAGTCACTTACATCTGCCCGTGCAAAGTGGTAGCAACAGCATTCTTAAGCGCATGAAGCGTGGTCATACGCGCGAACAATATATCGATAAGATAAATCGCCTGCGAGAGTATCGCCCTGAATTAAGTTTATCATCAGACTTTATTATTGGCTTTCCCGGTGAAACCGATGATGAATTTGAAGATACGATGGCGTTGATTGAAATGATGGAGTTTGATGCCTCATTCAGTTTTATTTACAGCGCTCGTCCCGGAACACCGGCGGCGGACTTTGCTGATGATGTTGATTTGTCCGTTAAAAAGGAACGGTTAAAACGCTTACAAGTCTATATTAATAAAAATGCTTTAGCGATTTCTGACAAGATGGTGGGAACTGTGCAAACCGTCTTAGTTGAAGGATTATCGAAAAAGAATCAATTACAGGTCCGCGGTCGAACGGAAAATAATCGTGTGGTTAATTTTACTGGACATCCGCGTCTAACGGGACAATTTGTGGATGTAATGATTACTGAAGCCTTGCCGAATTCATTACGGGGACGATTGATTGAGAGTTCAGTTGACAAAATTGCTCAGAATTTTTAAATGAAGGTTTTGGATATTAATTCAAATTCACTGGACCTGACTTTAATTCCTGCTGATAACTCTCGCTTAGCCAATCTTTGCGGGCAATTAAATAGTCATCTTCAACAGATAGAAAAACGCTTAGGGATAGAAATATCAAACCGAGGGAATCGTTTTCGTTTAAAGGGCTCGCGTGAGGCTATTAAAATAGCATCTGTGCTTTTAGAAAAATTATTTGCCAACACAGAGGCCGAGGTGCTAACACCCGAATATATTCACTTGTCATTGCAAGATTCGCATGTTAAATCGTTATTAGACGGTGAAGATGTGAGTCATCAGTCAGCGATTACCATTAAAACCCGACGCGGTATTGTTAAGGGACGCGGTACGAATCAACAGCAATACTTAAAAAGTATTTTGTTACATCATATTAATTTTGGAGTGGGACCTGCCGGGACCGGTAAAACCTATTTAGCTGTTGCTTGTGCGGTTCAGGCATTAGAACGTGAGGAAGTTAGGCGGATTATTTTGGTGCGTCCCGCGGTAGAGGCAGGAGAAAGTTTAGGGTTCTTGCCTGGCGATATGGCGCAGAAGGTCGATCCTTATTTGCGGCCACTCTATGATGCCTTATATGAAATGTTGGGGTTTGAACGGGTTGATAAATTGATTGAACGTAACGTGATTGAGGTTGCACCGTTAGCTTTTATGCGCGGGCGGACCTTAAATGATTCGTTTATTATTTTAGATGAGGCACAAAATACCACGAAAGAGCAGATTAAAATGTTTTTGACCCGAGTGGGTTTTGGTTCGACCGCCGTGATTAATGGTGATGTAACACAGATTGATTTACCTAAAAAAACCGCATCGGGTTTAGGACATGTATTAAAAGTCTTAGACGGCGTTGACGGTATTAGTTTTACCTTTTTCGGGGTTCAAGATGTGGTTCGCCACCCCTTGGTGCAGAAAATTGTCAGTGCATATGAAACCTATGATAAGACGCATTCCGGCGAATAGGTGTTAGTGAAATATGGTTGATCTTGAATTACAGCGAGTCTGTCTTGTCGACAATGAGCCATCACTACATCAATTTGAATTATGGGTAGAAACGGTGCTCGCTGATCAGTTAAGAGATATTGAATTGGTTATTCGTATTGTCGATGAACCGGAGAGCGCAGCACTTAATGAACAATATCGTCATAAATCCGGACCAACAAATGTACTTAGTTTTCCAGTGGAATTGCCGATGGGTATTGACACACCGTTATTAGGCGATTTAGTTATTTGTGCGCCTGTTGTGGTTCGTGAAGCTAATGAACAAAAGAAACGGGTAGGCGATCACTGGGCACATTTGGTGATACATGGTGTTTTACATTTGTTAGGTTTTGATCATATCGAAGATCAACAAGCAGCATGCATGGAAGCGAAAGAAATTGCTGTATTACAAAAATTATCAATAAATAATCCGTATATAGAGGCTGTGAATTCATGAACGAAAATAATCCCAACGCTTCGGCAAAGTCTAGAGGTTGGGTGGAAAGTTTTAGTCACTTCTTGACTGGAGAACCGCGCGATAAGGACGACTTACTTGATTCCCTACGCGAAATGCAGGTTAAGAACCTGATAGGTATGGAAACACTGTCAATGATAGAGGGTGTTTTACAGGTTTCGGAAATGCGCGTTAGAGATATTATGATTCCTCGTATTCAGATGGTTGTAGTTCCCAGAGAAGCCGATTTAGCAACTATTTTTCCGTTGGTTATTGAATCAGCTCATTCGCGTTTTCCTGTCATTGATGAAGACCGCAGTGAAGTTGTGGGCGTTTTGTTGGCAAAGGACTTATTGGTCCACAGTCGTCAGGATGAGACGTTACGTGTTGAAGAAATTATGCGTGCTGCCCGCTTTATTCCTGAAAGTAAGCGGCTTAATGTTTTATTAAACGAATTCAGGGCAAATCGTAATCACATGGCTATTGTTGTTGATGAGTACGGTGTAGCCGCCGGTTTAGTAACCATTGAGGACGTGCTTGAGCAAATCGTCGGTGAGATAGAAGATGAGCATGATCTGGAAGATGAGTCCTATATTTTCAGACGCAGTGACCGCGTTTTTACGGTTAAAGCAATCACGCCGATTGCTGAGTTTAATGATTATTTTTATACCCAATTTGATGATACCGACGTGGGTACTATGGGCGGATTGGTCGTACAACATTTAAAACATTTGCCTAAAAAAGGTGAAAAAATAACCATTGAGGGCTTTAATTTTGATGTGATCCGTGCAGATAGCAGGCGCGTACATATGTTACAGCTAAAATTAAATGAAGATTGGTTGCCAAAAGAAGAGGGAGATCAAGTCGGTGAATAATCTTGTGTCTTTCGGAACCAGAGCACGTTGTTTTAATAGCCATTTATGTTCGGCCGGGTCGGTACAGTAGTTATGATGATTTGGGCTCTGGAAATTAAGTGCAGCGACGCCGTTTTCTTCAAGCCTTAATCGCGTTAGGTTTTCTACCCGATACTAGTCGAGTCGCTTCGGCAACCTTAGACGATATTTATCGTTTTCCTTCATTTGGTAATGCTTCCATTTTGCATTTTACCGATTGTCATGCCCAGTTAACGCCGGTTTATTACCGCGAACCTGATAATGAGTCTTTACGGGCATTGAAAGGCAATCAGTTCTCATTATTAGCCGGTCTGGATTTTCTCGATTTTTTTGGTATTACTCCCAATAACGTGCAAGCACATGCCTTTACGTCCCTGAATTTTGTTGAAGCAGCCGAGCAGTATGGAAAAATGGGCGGCTTTTCTTATTTAGCGACCTTGGTGAAACAAATGCGTGCAGAGCGTGGCGAGGAAAACACCGTGTTGCTTGATGGTGGTGATAGTTGGCAAGGTTCAGCAACGGCTTTGTGGACGCAAGGTCAAGATATGGTCGGAGCCAGTAATTTATTAGCCGTGGATGCGATGACCGGGCACTGGGAATTTACTTACGGTGAGCGACAAGTTAAAGAAAATTTGGCACAGTTTCAGGGCGAATTTTTAGGCCAAAATGTTACCTTGACGGAAGAGGCTGCTTTTAGGGCCGGTATTGAGCAAGGTCCGGTTTTTAAACCTTATGTTATCAAGCAATTAGCCAAGGCGCGCATTGCTGTGATTGGTCAGGCTTTTCCCTATACGCCGATTGCTAACCCGCGCTATCTGATGCCTGATTGGCAGTTTGGAATTCAAGAACAAAAATTACAGCAACAGATTGATGAGATTCGAGACGGTAAAGTTGCCGATGCGGTGGTGTTATTATCACATAATGGCTTGGCGGTTGATTTGAAGTTGGCAGCAAGAGTATCAGGATTAGACGTTATTTTAGGCGGGCATACTCACCACGCACTGCCCCGGCCGATAACCGTTTCAAATGCGCGGGGAAAAACATTGGTGACCAATGCGGGTAGTCATGGCAAATTTTTAGCAGTTTTAGATTTAGTTATTAAGGCGGGCAGTGTTCGGGATTTTCGTTATCGGTTAGTGCCCGTTTTTTCAAATTTTTTGGCGGCTGATCAGCAGATGGCTGCGTATATTAAACAAGTCAGAGCGCCTTATTTACAGCAGTTGAGCGAACCTCTGGCGCAAACCGAGAGATTATTATATCGGCGCGATAGCTTTGGGGGGCCTTTTGACCAACTTATTTTGTTGGCGCTACAGCAGGCGACAGGGTGTCAGATTGTCTTGTCACCAGGGTTCAGGTGGGGGAGTTCATTGTTACCGGGAGACTGTATTACTGTCGAAGATGTGTTTAATCATACGGCTATTACTTATCCTGAGACCTATCAGACAACCTTAACAGGGGGCCAATTAAAAACCTTGCTGGAAGATGTCGGTGATAACTTATTTAACCCTGATCCTTATTATCAGCAAGGCGGTGATATGGTGCGAGTGAGTGGAATGCATTACCGGTGTCACCCAACGAGAAAGCACGGTGAGCGAATCAGTGAGATGCGGTTAGACTCAGGGGAATTGATTGAGTCAAGTAAGCACTACAGTGTTGCAGGTTGGGCAACCACCCAACAGCAATCGAAAGGGTTGCCGGTCTGGTCGGTTGTCATTGACTATTTGCGCCAGTATTCAGGCGAAAAATTCTCCTCGGCCTATCAGTCAGTTGCAGTGACCCCTTAAGTGAAATGAGGTGTCAGTGGCAGTGCTAAGGGGTATTTATTACAATAGGATATTAAAGCGTTTGTTGCTTGAATGTTTATCAAAATAAAGGTTTAAAGGTCGATGAAAAATAAGATTAGCAAAGCAGTATTTCCCGTTGCGGGATTAGGAACGCGGTTTTTACCGGTCACCAAGGTAAGCCCGAAAGAAATGTTGCCAATCGTTGATAAGCCGCTGATTCAATATGCTGTTGAAGAGGCTGTCGCTGCGGGTATTGATACTATGATTTTCATTACCGGTAGAAATAAACGTTCTATTGATGATCATTTTGATAAGGCTTATGAATTAGAGCGGGAATTAACGGATAAAGGTAAGGTAGATGCTTTAGCCGCGCTAAAGTGTATTTTACCAGATCATGTCTCATATATTTTTATCAGGCAGGCTGAGGCTTTAGGATTGGGACATGCGGTTCAGTGTGCTGCACCGATCATCGGCGATGAGCCCTTTGCGGTCATTTTGCCGGATGATTTAATCGCCGATGGTACGCGTGGTTGTCTGCTACAAATGGTTAAGCAGTTCAGTCAACAGCGCAACAGTATTGTTGGGGTTGAACGCGTAGCGCCTGAAGACACCCGTAGTTATGGCATAGTGGAGATTAGTCAAGCGGTCGGGGGGGTGAGTGCGATAGAGCATATCGTTGAGAAACCACTACCCGAGGATGCTCCCTCAAATTTGGCCGTTGTCGGGCGTTATATTTTTACTCCGACTATTTTTGAAAAGTTGTCGGGATTAGGGAAGGGGGCTGGCGGTGAAATACAGTTGACCGATGCAATTGCCAAGTTACTGGATGATGAGCCGGTTAGTGCTTATGAGTTTGAGGGCAAGCGTTATGATTGTGGCTCGAAGTTAGGTTTTTTAATTGCGAATGTTGAATACGGTTTGGCGCATCCGGAATTGAAAGGTGCATTTGAAACATATCTGAATAACCGATAGCACAGTGGCTTTTTAACCCATTGTAGCCAGTTTTTTTAGGGTGGAAAAATGCTTACTGTAGCGGATGCTGATCTAGAGTGAGGGCAATTATTTTAATTAAGTGGGCACTGGTCTCGTTACTGAGTCTGACGAGTTGTTTTGCGCAGGCGTCTGTGCCGCAGAGAATTGTTTCACTGAGTTTATGTACGGATCAATTATTGTTAATGTTGGCTCCTCGTCAACACATCGTGTCTTTAACCCGGGGTGCTGTAGATCCTGATTTATCTTATATGGCTGCTGAAGCCAATGGGTTTTTATTAACGGGGGGCAACATTGAAGAAGTGTTACCTTTAAATCCTGATTTAATTGTCGGTAGTGCTTTTGCTTCTCGAGATGCCGTTCATTTTCTTAGGCAATTAGGGTATCCCGTTAAATTAATTGGATTACCTGTCTCTATAGCGGAAATTCGAGATTTGTTGTTAGCCTTTGGTGAGTGGGTCGGTTCTCCGGAGCGTGCAGAACAGGTGGTGAGGAAAATGGATTGGCAATTAGCAAACCTAAACCTACAACAGGATAGGGTTAAAAAAACGGCACTTATTTATTCCTCTAATGGTTATACAATAGGTTCTGGCACGTTGGAAAATGTAATGCTTAATGCGGCCGGGTTTCATAATCTTGCTGTTGATATGGGGGTTGTTGGGTTTGAGCAAATAACTTTGGAGCGAGTGGTTGCTGCGCAGCCGGCATTTTTATTTATTGAAAATCATATTGATAATTCAGATTCTTTGGCCAGTCAATACGTAAACCATCCTGTGCTTGATAAAATGCTTTTAAGTAAGCAGCGTGAATTTATTCCTTCTCGGCTTAGAGCGTGTGCAGGACCCATGGTGGTGGAAGCCATTAATTATCTTTCTGAGAACCACCATGACAGTAAACCATAGTTATCACGGTGTTTTAATCGGTTTATTAGTGGCAATGATAGGGAGTTTTTTTGCCGATTTATTAGCCGGGCCTGTGTCCTTACAATGGTTTAATATTTGGGCGGCTATTATCGAAAATAAAGCCAGTCTCGATTCGTTGATTTTTTTTGAAATTCGCTTGCCGCGAGCCATTTTGGCATTGCTGGTGGGTGCTACATTGGGAATCTCTGGGGCGGCACTACAGGGGCTGTTACGAAACCCCTTGGCAGAATCTGGGATAATTGGGGTTTCTAATTGTGCGGCACTCGGTGCGGTGTTGGTGTTTTATTTTGGTTTTACGCAATGGGCCTGGTTTGCATTGCCTTTGGCAGGATTGCTGGGCGCCTTAGTGTCGGTGGTTCTGATTTTTTTATTAGCGGGGCGTTCGAGTTCCACGGTGACTTTGATTTTGGCAGGTATTGCTATTAATACGATTGCCGGCGCACTAATGGCAATGGCACTTAATTTTGCACCTAATCCATACGCCATGCAGGAAATTGTTTTTTGGTTGTTAGGCTCTGTAGCCAACCGAAGCGTGAGCGATGTATTGATTATTGTGCCCTTTATTGTGTTTGGCGGGCTGCTTATTTTGAGTTGCGGGCGATTTTTAAATGCCCTGACGCTGGGTGAGGAGACAGCAAGCTCATTGGGGTTTAATGTGCAAGTATTACGATGGCGCCTAGTCGTTGGTGTGGTGGCTTGTGTAGGTGCGGCAGTTTCTGTTTGTGGCAACATTGGTTTTATTGGGTTGGTTATACCGCATTTGCTCAGACCGTTAGTGCGCCATGACCCGCAGCGATTACTCAGCGTGAGTGCTATGGGAGGTGCCGTATTGCTCTTGTTATCTGATGTTGCTGTTCAGGTATTATCAAGTGGTGGTGAGTTAAAGTTAGGCGTTATAACATCGTTAGTCGGGGGGCCGTTTTTTTTGTATTTAATTTTGAAAAATCGAAACGTATGGGGTTAAGTGCGGTATTGAACGATGAATCGTTACTTTTAACGGGGCAGCAACTGACCTTGAGTATTACTGGGGGAGCGACCTTATTAAATGCGGTGAGTGTGACTGTTAATCAAGGCGAATTGGTTGGCCTGATCGGTCCCAATGGTGCCGGTAAAAGTACATTATTGAAACTTCTTAGCGGTGTTGATTCACCCTCTAAAGGCTGTGTTTCTTTGGCTATTTCGGGTTCTTTAGAACCTATTTCTGCATTATCTGTGCGTGAGCGTGCACAAAAAATGAGCTATTTGGTACAAGGTGCAAAAGCATATTGGCCGATTGAGGTTGAAAAAATGATTGCGCTTGGGCGACTTCCGTTCCAAAAGTGGTGGCAACAATCGAGTGATTACGATCAGGCGAAAGTGATCAGAGCAATGCAGTTAACGGAGACGCTGATCTATCGTAATCGTATTGTCACTACGTTGTCTGGCGGTGAACAAGCTTTGGTTATGATGGCACGTGTGCTTGCCGGAGAGCCCGAAGTTATTTTTGCCGATGAACCGGTTGCGACATTAGACCCCTATCACCAGTTGCATGTTATGGAGTTACTTCGAGCGCATGCTAAAGGGGAGAGAGCGGCAGTGGTGGTTTTGCATGATTTGAGTTTAGCGGCGCGGTTTTGTGACCGAATTTATTTGCTGAATGACGGCGGGTTGTTTTGTGAAGGTTCGCCAGAGGTGGTTTTAAGTCAGCATAATATTGCCCGTGTTTATGGCGTCGACAGCCAGATCACGCGGGTTGCTCAAGATCTGTCGGTAAGCCCTGTCGCCCGATTAAACAATCGTCAACAGGGTGGTTAACTGGGTTATTCTGCTTAAGTGGTTAATGTTTGAACAACGGGTGTTTTTAAAGTGCAAGGCCGATTCGTTTAATGGCATTTTCAAGGTTCTCCATGCTGGTGGCTATAGAAATTCTAATATGATTAGAGCAGCCAAAGGCAGAACCTGGAACGACCGCAACACCGGCATGAGTAATGAGGTGTTCGGCAAAATCGATATCATTTTCGATGTTTTTTAATCGAGCAATGGCGTTACTGACATCGGGGAAAACATAAAAAGTTCCATCTGTTGCCAGACAGTCAATACCCGGTATTTGGTTGAGTTTTTTAACGACATAATCATGGCGTTTTTTGAATTCAAATAACCGTGTTTGCATGCAGTCTTGATTACCTGAAATGGCCGCTTCAGCAGCTACCTGAGAAATAGAGGTGGGGTTAGAGGTGCTCTGCGACTGGATTTTTTTCATAGCCTGAATGATTTCTTTCGGGCCACCGGCATAACCAATACGCCAACCGGTCATTGAATAAGCCTTAGAAACACCGTTAAGAACGACAGTGCGATTGTATAGTTCAGGGGCTGCGTTAAGAATATTGACAAAACGACCTGTTTCCCACGTTATATGCTCATACATATCATCGGTGGCAATAATAACATTAGGGTAGTCATTCAGCACATCGGCTAAGGCTTTTAACTCAGCTATGGTATAAGTGACGCCCGTGGGGTTGGATGGGCTATTAATGACAAATAAGCGGGTATTGCGGGTGAGTGCTGCGCGTAATTGTTCGGGATTTATTTTGAATTGCTGGTCCTGAGTGGCGGTGATGATCACCGGCTTGCCCTGTGCCAATAAGATCATGTCAGGGTAAGACACCCAATAAGGGCCTAGAATAATGACTTCGTCGCCGGGGTTAAGGAGTGCTTGTGTTAGATTGAAGAAACTTTGTTTACCACCGCAGGAGACTAAAATCTGGTCATCTTCGTAGTGTAAACCGTTATCGGTTTCAAATTTTTTAATGATAGTTTTTTTAAGGCTAGGCGTGCCGTCGACCGGGGTATATTTCGTGAAGCCTTCGGCCAGTGCTTTAATGGCGGCCCTTTTGATATGTTCTGGGGTGTCAAAGTCTGGCTCGCCGGCGCCTAGACTAATAATATCTTTTCCGCTGGCGCGAAGTCGGGCAGCACGGGCAGTAATAGCTAATGTGGGCGATGGTTTAACAGCGTTGACACGATCAGACAGGGTAATATTCATGAAATCTTTAGGATTGCTTAGTTTAAACCAATCAATTATACGCTAAGTCGCCACACTTGCTAAAATCCTAAATTAATAAATATGGATTAAAGATGGGTTTTTAGATGAAAAAGGCGTTTAAAATTCACAGTCGTTTTGAGCCAGCCGGTGATCAGCCTGAAGCGATTGCAGCCTTAATAGCTGGATTGTCAAACGGTGAAGTGCATCAGTCTTTGTTAGGCGTGACCGGTTCGGGTAAAACCTTCACCATTGCCAATGTTATTCAGGAAACGCAACGTGCCACCATGATTCTGGCGCCCAACAAAACGCTGGCAGCGCAGTTATATGGCGAAATGAAGGAGTTTTTCCCGCACAACAGTGTTGAGTACTTTGTTTCTTATTACGATTACTATCAACCGGAAGCGTATGTGCCGGCATCGGATACCTTTATCGATAAAGATGCCTCATTGAATGAGCATATTGAGCAAATGCGTTTGTCGGCAACAAAAGCATTAATAGAGCGGGCCGATACGATTGTAGTTGCTACAGTGTCCGCTATTTATGGCTTAGGCGAGCCGGAATCTTATTTTAAGATGGTTTTGCATTTAGTGCGTGGAGATATGATTAAGCAGCGAGATATCCTTCGGCGATTGACGGATATGCAATACACCCGCAATGATATTGAATTACGTCGGGCAACCTATCGGGTGCGGGGGGATGTGATTGATATTTTTCCAGCAGAATCGGAGCAAGATGCGTTACGGATTGAATTATTTGATGATGAAATTGAGCGTATTTCGTTGTTTGATCCCTTGACCGGGGAGATTATGTCGCGGGTGGCTCGTTATACGGTTTATCCAAGGAATCACTACGTCACGCCGCGGCAAACGCTACTCACAGCAATAGAGAAGATTAAGGAGGAGTTAAAAGTCCGGCTAGAGCAATTGCGTTCGCTTAATAAGTTGGTCGAGGCGCAGCGCTTAGAACAACGTACACTTTTTGATATTGAAATGATATTGGAAGTGGGCTATTGCTCTGGCATTGAGAATTATTCACGGTATTTGTCGGGACGGGAAGATGGCGAGTCCCCTCCTACGATGTTTGATTATTTGCCGAAAAATGCCCTGGTGGTGGTTGATGAGAGCCATGTGACGATTCCACAACTAGGGGCGATGTATAAAGGGGATCGGTCGCGCAAGGAAACGTTGGTTGAGTATGGTTTTCGGTTGCCGTCAGCATTAGATAACAGACCGTTAAAGTTTGAAGAGTTTGAATTACGTTCATCACAAAAGATTTATGTTTCAGCAACCCCGGGACCCTATGAGCATGAACACTCCGGTAATGTGGTCGAACAAGTGGTACGGCCAACCGGTTTATTAGATCCGGTTGTTGAGGTGCGGCCGGCCACCACGCAGGTTGATGATGTGTTATCTGAAATAAATAAGCGTGCAGAGAAGGGTGAGCGTGTTTTAGTGACAACCTTGACTAAGCGGATGTCGGAAGATTTAACCGATTATTTGCAGGAGCATGGTGTCAGGGTGCGTTATTTGCACTCGGATGTCGATACCGTTGAACGGGTTGAAATTATTCAAGATTTACGCTTAGGTAAGTTTGATGTTTTAGTCGGAATTAACTTATTACGAGAGGGGTTGGATCTTCCCGAGGTGTCGTTGGTGGCTATTTTAGATGCAGATAAAGAAGGCTTTTTGCGATCGATAACCTCCCTAGTCCAAACTATTGGTCGCGCGGCACGAAATGTTAATGGTCAGGCTATTCTTTATGGTGACAAAATTACCCGTTCGATGCAGCAAGCGATTAATGAGACTGAGCGTCGTCGCGAAAAACAAGAAAGTTACAATACCGCCCATGGCATTAGTCCGCAATCCATTTTTAAATCGGTGACTGATATTTTAGAACTGTCGATACCGGGCTCCGGTACAGTGAACGGTAAAAGAGTGCGTTCGGTTGCCGACGCCCAAGAGGGGGGGAAGATATACACGCCGCAGCAAATGAGTCGCAAAATAAAGAAATTAGAGGACGAAATGTATAATTATGCTAAGAATCTTGAATTTGAAGAGGCAGCGAGAGTTCGGGATCAAATTGAAACGCTAAATAAGGGGTTGTTGATTTGATATTGCGTAGTGAGTGGTTTTTTGCTAGTATTAATGGTTAGATTCGGTATAAGGATTTAGGCGCGTAGCTCAGTTGGTTAGAGCACCACCTTGACATGGTGGGGGTCGGTGGTTCGAATCCACTCGTGCCTACCAGAACTTTTTGAAAGCATCGCTAAGCGGTGCTTTTTTTATTAAAGATTTAAGAGAGTGTTTTAAGCAATATGCCCGTTATAACTTTGCCCGATGGTTCGAAGCGTCCTTTTGATGGGGTTGTTACCGTTATGGAGGTCGCTCAGTCGATTGGAAGTGGCTTGGCTAAGGCAACATTAGCCGGGAAAATCGATGGTGCTCTCGTTGATGCGTCAACAGTTATAGAACAAGATGCAACCTTGCAACTTATTACCGCTAAAGATGACGAAGGTGTTGAGGTTATCCGCCATTCGACAGCGCATTTGCTGGCACAGGCGGTTAAACAGTTATTTCCCAGCGCACAGGTGACAATTGGACCGGTCATTGAGAATGGTTTTTTTTATGACTTCTCTTTTGAACGCCCCTTTACTCCTGAAGACTTGCTGAAAATAGAAAAAAAGATGGCGGAACTGGTCGCTAAAAACTACCCCGTTACGCGGGATGTTAAGTCGCGCGATGAGGCGGTGACTTTTTTTCGTAGTATTGCAGAGGACTATAAGGCTGAAATCATTGAAAGTATTCCGGCTAATGAGGATTTATCGCTTTATACGCAGGGTGACTTTACCGATTTATGCCGTGGGCCTCATGTTCCAAGTACCGGTAAATTAAAGGCTTTTAAGTTAATGAAGATTGCCGGGGCCTATTGGCGGGGTAATTCAGACAATGAAATGCTGCAACGGATATACGGTACAGCGTGGTCAGATAAGAAAGCGCTGAAAGATTATTTGCATAGGTTACAGGAAGCGGAAAAACGAGATCATCGCCGCTTAGGAAAACAATTAGATTTATTTCATTCCCAAGAGGAAGCACCGGGTATGGTGTTTTGGCATGAGAATGGCTGGACTATCTATCAGGAGATTGAACAATATATCCGTGAAAAGTTACGTCTCCATGGCTATGGCGAAGTGAAAACACCGCAAGTTGTGGATCGTTCACTTTGGGAGAAGTCAGGTCATTGGGATAAGTTTGGTGACATGATTTTTACCACGCATTCGGAAAATCGTGATTATGCGGTTAAACCGATGAATTGCCCGTGTCATGTTCAGATTTATAATCAGGGGCTAAAAAGCTATCGCGATTTACCGATCAGAATGGCTGAATTTGGTTCGTGTCACCGCAATGAACCTTCTGGAACCTTGCATGGTTTAATGCGGGTTAGAAATTTTGTTCAGGATGATGCGCATATTTTTTGTACTGAAGATCAGATTCAGGCCGAGGTTTCTGAATTCATTGATTTGTTATTTGCGGTTTACAAAGATTTTGGCTTTGACGATGTTTTGGTTAAATTGTCGACCCGACCGGAAAATCGGGTAGGTGATGATGCGGTGTGGGACAAGGCCGAGCAAGCGTTAGAATTAGCACTGAACACTAAACAACTGGATTGGGAATTGCAACCCGGAGAGGGTGCCTTTTATGGTCCTAAAATTGAGTTTTCGTTAAAAGATTGTATTGGTCGTGTTTGGCAATGCGGGACGATTCAGGTTGATTTTTCAATGCCTGGGCGCCTAGGAGCTACTTATGTCGCAGAAGACGGCAGTAAGCAAGTGCCGGTTATGTTGCACCGCGCGATCTTAGGTTCTTTAGAACGATTTATTGGTATTTTGATCGAACAACACGCTGGAACGCTGCCGATTTGGTTGGCACCGGTGCAAGTGGTTGTCCTTAATATTGCCGGTCGACATGATGAATTTGCCCAAAAAGTTGGGCAAGCTCTGAAAAAACAAGGTGTTAGGGTTAAAATTGACTTGAGAAATGAGAAGATAGGCTTTAAAATTCGCGAGCACTCAATGCAGAGAGTTCCCTATCTTTTAATTATAGGTGATAAAGAGTTAGAGAATCAGCAAGTAACGGTAAGGACCCAGAGTGGAGAAGACCTGGGTAGCTTTACCGTCAATGACTTTGTTGACAGGGTTCAACAAGCAATTGTTTTTAAAAAGTAAGATATAGGGGGGATATAGGTATCGCTGCAAAAAAGACTGAACGGCTGAATAATGAAATTACGGCGCGTCGTATTAGATTAATAGGGGCAGATGGCGAACAAGCGGGTGTTGTGAGTTTGACAGAAGGCAAGGAACTCGCGGCAATAGCAGGCCTAGATTTAGTTGAGATTTCTCCCAATGCAGATCCTCCGGTATGTCGGATTATGGATTTTGGTAAGTTCCAGTTTGAACTTAACAAAAAACAGCAAGCGGCAAAGAAGAAACAAAAACAGATTCAGGTAAAGGAAATTAAATTTAGACCGGGAACTGAAGAAGGTGATTATCAGGTTAAACTCAAAAGTTTGACTAAATTCTTGGGTGAAGGCAATAAAACTAAAATTACCGTACGTTTTAGAGGTCGAGAAATGGCACATCGTGAAATTGGCATGACGTTGCTCAAGCGATTAGAGAAAGATTTGTCAACGTTGGCCGAAGTTGAACAGTTTCCTAAAATGGAAGGTCGGCAAATGGTCATGGTGATGTCGGCTTTGAAAAAGAAATAGCAGTAAGACCCGCTCTTGGCGGGTGTTAGCGCCATAAATTATGGTTAACGCCATAGTCTATCGACAGAGGACTTGTCGGTATTAATCACTTCAGGTGATTAGAACTCCAGTCGGGCCATGCATTTTGCCTACCTGGAGATAAGTTACAGGGATTAATTAATTTAAACTTTAAAAGTTGGAGTAAAAACAAATGCCAAAAATAAAAACGAACCGAGGAGCGGCAAAGCGTTTTAAACGTACGGCCTCTGGTGGTTTCAAATGTGGTCAATCACATCGACGTCATATCCTGACTAAAAAGAGTACGAAGCGGAAAAGACAGTTGCGTAAAGCAGCAACCCTTCATGCATCAGATGTGCGCAGTGCAGCGCGCATGATGCCTTACAGTTGATTTTTAGGATACAGGATTAGGTTATGGCAAGAGTAAAAAGAGGTGTCACGGCGAGAGCACGGCACAAAAAGATATTAAAACAGGCGAAAGGTTATTACGGTGCGCGGAGTCGGGTTTATCGCGTTGCTAAACAGGCGGTTATTAAAGCCGGTCAATATGCATACCGAGATCGTAAACAGCGTAAACGTCAATTCAGAGCGCTTTGGATCGTTCGTATTAATGCGGCCGCACGCGAATGTGGGTTGTCTTACAGTCGTTTTATGAATGGTTTAAGTAAGGCCAATGTTGCAATCGATCGTAAAGTATTAGCGGATATCGCAGTACATGATAGCGAGACGTTTGCTGAACTAGCAAAGCTAGCGCAGGAAAACTTATAGCAATACACTAAAAACACCTGTTTTTAATTTTAAGGACGGGTGTTTTTAATTTTCAAAAAAGGCTATTTCCTTACCATACAATTTATTGGGGAGCAGGGTGTGTCAGTGACCCGAGAACAAGTTTTAACCGAGGCTTTAGTCTTGGTTTCAGACGCTCAAGATCTTAATGAACTGGATCAGATTAGGGTTCGGTATTTAGGTAAAAAAGGTGAATTTACTCAGCAGATGAAGGCATTGGGTAAGTTGGACGCTGAGCAGCGTCCCATCGTTGGGCAGGCGATTAATCATTCAAAAGAACAATTTCAAACTGCTTTAGAGTCGCGCAAAAGCGTACTGCAATCTGAGCGGTTAGCGGAGCGACTCAATCAGGAGAAAATTGATGTGAGTTTGCCTGGGCGTTGTCAATCAGTTGGCGGCATTCATCCGGTCACTATTACCTTAAGAAGAATAACGGAGATTTTTAAGGGTGTGGGTTTTGAGGTGGTTGAAGGTCCTGAGATTGAGGATGATTATCACAATTTTGAAGCTTTAAATATTCCAGCGCATCATCCCGCGCGGGCGATGCATGATACTTTTTATTTTGACCCCCATACGGTTTTAAGAACCCATACCTCACCGGTTCAGGTCAGAGTCATGGAACAAGGGACACCGCCTTTAAAAGTGATTGCCCCTGGGCGAGTCTATCGCTGTGATTCGGATATTACCCATACCCCGATGTTTCATCAGGTCGAGGGTTTTGTCGTGGATACCGATGTCAGTTTTGCTGACCTTAAGGGCGTTGTGTTTGAGTTTTTAAGAGCGTTTTTTGAGAAAGATATTCAAGTTCGTTTCAGACCCTCTTATTTTCCGTTCACCGAACCGTCAGCAGAAGTTGATATTGAATGTGTCATGTGTGATGGTGTCGGTTGCCGCGTATGTAGTCATACCGGTTGGCTTGAAGTGATGGGCTGTGGAATGATTCATCCTGCGGTATTTAAATCTGTTGATATTGATTCTGATCAATTCACCGGGTTAGCCTTTGGTATGGGTGTCGAACGATTAGCCATGTTACGGTATGGCATTAATGATTTACGGTTGTTTTTTGAAAACGACCTTAAATTTCTTGAACAATTTAATTGATTGGGGACGATTGAAGCATGCGTTTTAGTGAAACCTGGTTAAGAGAACAAGTTAACCCCGATCTTACGACAGAAGCCCTGGTCGAACAGTTGACCATGGCCGGTCTGGAAGTCGATTCTGTAACTCCTGCAGCAGCAGAGTTTACTGGTGTGGTCGTCGGAAAAATCATTACCCTAGAGCAACACAGTAATGCAGACAAATTAAAAGTTTGCTCGGTTGATGTCGGGGGGGATGAGCCGTTGCAAATTGTTTGCGGGGCTAATAATGTCAGTATCGGTATGCACGTGCCCGCAGCTTTGGTCGGTGCGGTATTGCCCGGTGGTTTTAAAATTAAGAAATCAAAACTTCGGGGCGAGTTATCTTTTGGCATGCTGTGTTCTGAGCAGGAATTAGGCATAGCAGATACCGCTGAAGGTTTGATGGTATTACCTTCCAATGCTCCGGTGGGCGTTGATATTCGGGACTATTTGTCATTGGACGACACGCTGATAGAATTAGATTTAACACCTAACAGAGCCGATTGTTTAAGCATTGATGGGGTGAGACGGGAAGTTGCGTTATTAAATAAAATGCCCTGGCAGCCAGACCAACAGAAAGCAGTTGCAATGGGTCATCAAGAGTCTATCGACGTTAGCGTGAGTGAGTCTGCGTTATGTTCGCGTTATTTAGGTCGTTTGATTAAGGGTGTTAAGGTGGACGCGCAAACGCCACTGTGGATGCAAGAACGCTTACGTCGTTCCGGACACAGAAGTTTGGGGCCCTTGGTTGATATTACTAATTATATTTTATTGGAATTAGGTCAGCCATTGCATGCTTTTGATGCGGGCCAGTTATCCGGTGGGATTGTGGTTCGTTATGCCAATCAGGGTGAAGAAATTGCCTTGTTAAACGATCAGTCATTGATCCTGAATGATGATATTTTGGTGATTGCAGATCAAAGCGGTCCGGTTGCTTTAGCCGGTGTTATGGGCGGCAAGGACTCCGCTGTGGGTGATGACACTGTTGATATTTTTCTGGAATGTGCTTTTTTTACCCCTGAAATGATGATGGGTAAAGCGCGCGACTTAGGGCTGCATACTGATTCATCGCACCGTTTTGAACGGGGGGTTGACCCCTTTATCCAGCGCCGGGCGATAGAGCGCGCCAGTCAAATGATTATTGATATAGCCGGGGGGTGTGCCGGTCCCATCACAGAAATAATGGATGAAGCGTATTTACCAAAACGGTTGCCGGTATTGTTGCGTGAAGAGCGTATTGCAAAAGTTCTAGGGGTGGCAATGCCCGCTGGAGAGGTTGAAGATATATTTCAACGTTTAGGAATGACCCTTGAGCGTCAAGATAATGGCTGGGCAATAACACCGCCGGGTTTTCGTTTTGATATTGCTATTGAAGCAGACCTGATTGAGGAATTAGGGCGCGTTTATGGTTACAATAACTTACCACAGCAAAGTTTATTAATGCATGCGCAATTGTCATCTGCGCCGGAAGCAGTTTTGGGTATTGACCGTATTAAGGATCTGTTGGTTGACCGCGGTTATCAGGAAGCGATTACTTACAGTTTTGTTGATGCAAAGGATCAACAAACAGTCGCGCCAGGCGAGAGTGTTATTGCTTTGCAAAATCCAATTTCTTCTGAACTATCGGTTATGCGAACGACTATTTGGTGTGGTTTATTGAATGCAGCCTATAGAAATGTGAGTCGTCAACACAGTCGGGTACGGTTATTTGAAGCAGGCTTGTGTTTTAAAACCGGTGAGGGTGCTGGGGAAATGGCACAAGAAAAAATGTTAGCAGGCTTAGTATTAGGCTCGCAGTTACCTGAACAATGGGGCGAGTCGTCGAGAAAAATTGATTTTTATGATGTTAAAGCAGATTTAGAGGCTATTTTCGCACTTAATGGCGTTGAGTCAGATTTTGTTGCGCACGAACATTCAGCGCTGCACCCGGGACAAACCGCCGCTATTCAAACTAAGGCAGGTGAGCAGATTGGCTGGTTGGGCGTGTTGCATCCAACCTTAGAAAAACACTATGGCTTTGATACTTCGGTATTTTTATTTGAATTAAAACAAGAGTTTGTATTAAATAGGGCTGTGCCTGAATTCACGCCATTATCGAAGTTTCCATCTGTTCGGCGTGATTTAGCACTGATTGTTGATGAAAATATGCCGGTGAGCCATATTTTAGCTGAAATCAATGGTTTTGACGAAGAAGCGATTAGAGAAGTTATTATTTTTGATATTTACAGCGGTGAAGGAATCGAGGTCGGTAAAAAGAGTATTGGCTTAGGGTTTTTTATCCAGAACTTGACACAAACGATGACTGATGCAGAAATTGATGGGTTAATGGCGTTAGTTTTGGGTAAATTAGCGTTGAATTTGAATGCAAAGCTAAGGGATTAAAGAGATTATGGCGATCACAAAAGCAGATTTTGCAGAAGGTTTATTTGACGAGATGGGTTTAAATAAGCGTGAAGCTAAAGAGATTGTTGAGTTGTTTTTTGAAGAGATTAAATCTTCTTTAGAGGTTGGTGAGCAGGTGAAGATCTCTGGTTTTGGTAAATTTGAGTTAAAAGACAAAAGCAGTCGTCCGGGTAGAAACCCTAAAACAGGGGAAGAAATTCCTATTTCAGCACGTCGTGTGGTAACATTTCGGTCAGGTATGAAATTAAAAGCCCGGGTGGAAGCATATGCTGGAACCAAGTAATAATAATCAATTGCCGGAAATTCCGGCTAAACGCTACTTTACCATTGGTGAGGTAAGTGAGTTGTGCGATGTTAAGCCGCATGTATTACGGTACTGGGAACAGGAATTTACCCAGTTAGAACCGGTTAAAAGACGCGGTAATAGACGTTATTATCAACGCCATGACGTGTTGATTATTCGTCAGATTCGATCGTTATTATATGAACATGGTTACACGATTAGTGGTGCCAGGAGTCATTTAGAAAATGATAATAACCGAGTTGACAGTAATGTCACGAAACAATTGATCCAGCAAATGCGGGGTGAATTGGAAGAAGTATTGGTACTACTTAAATAATTATTTTTTGATATCGTCGGGGCGTAGCGCAGCTTGGTAGCGCACCACAATGGGGTTGTGGGGGTCGAAGGTTCAAATCCTTTCGCCCCGACCAAAAATGGTTACATCCCTTGTAACTGTTAAATGTAATTAAATAATTATAGATTTAGACTTTTTTAGGAAAGTTGTTCAGCAGTCACCTGTTCAGGTGACCTTCATTTGAAAACCACAGACGGTTCATAAAGGAATACTTTCAACCGTGTAAGAGCTGAAAGTTGACGGCACCGATTGATCTTTTTTTAGTGTGTGGAGTCATGGTATTGATCTAGAGGTTCTTTTTTTACCAAAAAAAACGTTGCATTAAAGACGAAATTTACTATATTTAGCCAACTGCCTTAGTAGCTGCTTATTCAGGCGGCCTGCGATAAGGACTTGATCAGAGTGTTATTGAGGCTAAATATTTAAGGGGTTTAATGTAGGGACGTGCTAGAACGTTTGTAAAGCTTATGAAAAAATGGAAATTATCATTACAAGCTCAATTTCTGTTAATACCGTTGGTCATGGTGCTATTAACAGCAGGCCTTTTGTATTCCAGAAATGTCATTAATGCATCACAGAATGAATTACTACACACTATAGAGAATGAGACTCTGCCGAAAAGTATTGAGTTGACGCATTTGGTTGTTCAGTTAACACAGACTTTAAGTGATTGTAATGTACTCTTACGGTCGGCCCAAAGTGATCGCGATGAAGAAAGTGTTTATCTACACGGTAAAGTGATTATTAATCAATTACATCGTATAGAAAAGCAAGGACAGCAACTTTTCAAAGGATACGACAATAAAGAGCTCTCAGATCAATTCGATCAGCTGTTTTTCGTTTACCAGAAACAGATCATGACGGTCATTGAAATGGCAACAGTGGATCTGAACTTGGCAAGATCTGAATTAATACGAGCCAATGAAGTTATCAAAAAGATTGATAAAAAATTTGAACAATGGGTAATAAATCATAGGGATTCACTTAAGACCTCGATCAATCACCTGCTAACCCAGTTAGAAAAGGAAAGAGTAGCGCAACTGGTTTCATTGTGTTGGTTAGGACTATTAGCGGTAGCTGGCTATGTTCTAGCGAGACATTCTACACGCGTTCAAACAAACCTGAGTGGCTCTTTAGAAGCAATCATTGAGGCATCGCTTGATGCTGTGATTGTTATTAATCCGGTCGGGGTTATTGAACGTTATAGCCCGGGAGCAGCTGATATTTTCGGATTTACCGAAGATGAGGCGATAGGGGTTGTCATGTCCGAATTGATCATTCCTGAGAAATTTAGGGCTATGCACACGTCAGGGATAGCGCATTACCTTAAAACCGGTGAGAGTAACATTATCGGTAAGCGTATTGAGATAGAGGCATTACATAAGCAAGGACATAACGTTGCCATTGACATGGTTGTTGCCGTGCTCCCTAGTCCGACAGGTATTAACTTTTGTGCTTTTATCAGAGATATTGCCGAACATAAATTGATTGTTGATAATCAAATTTTGGGTATCAAGAGTTTAAAGCAGCTGATTGAGAACTCGAGTGCGCCTATTATCGGAATAGATACTGACTTTCGAATTACACTGTGGAATGACGCTATTGAACGGATTTCAGGTTATGCTAAAGAGGAGGTACTGGGTACAGAGTTGGCGTTATTGCTTTCAGGAAAAGACAATGTGAGTAAAATTATGCATGACCAAGTGTTAGCTGGACAAAGCTGTTTGTTCTGCACTTATGAAATGGTTTTGGTCGATAAAGAGGGAGGGAATCATTGTTTGTTATTAAGTTCGTCGCCGCAATATAATCAACACGGTGATGTTGTCGGGTGTGTCAGTATCGGTCAGGATATTACGGCGTTGAATGCCGTCCGTCTTGAGCAAGAGCGGGTAGCGAATGAATTAACGGTGCTCATAGATACCGCGAATGCACCGATATTTGGTATAGATACGGCGGGTTTGGTTAACGAGTGGAACCAGGCGGCAGAGCGTATTACCGGTTATAGTAAATCAGAAGTCATGGGTCGGGATCTGGTTGAGAGCTTTATTACTGAGGATTATAAAGTGTCTGTTAAGGGCGTTTTAGATGAAGCCCTAAAAGGCCGTGAGACGGCGAACTATGCGTTTCCCTTGTATAGTAAAACCAACGCCCGGGTTGATGTGTTATT